>TARA_R110001592_G_scaffold25555_3_pt1 | contig 38576 bp, 32 predicted proteins | sample TARA_R110001592 | Tara Oceans TARA_R110001592 (sample SAMEA4398387) | marine metagenome | biome: Polar Biome; feature: [SRF] surface water layer (ENVO:00010504); material: water (ENVO:00002006), including particulate matter (ENVO:01000060) such as... | depth 5 m | reverse complement strand
CGAACAGGCCGCGGCCGCGACGCAGGAGGTCTCAAGCTCGATCTCGAGCGTGCAGGTCGCCGCCAACGATACCGACGGCTCGGCCTCCGAGGTTCTGCACGCGTCCGACGAACTGGCGCAGAAATCGTCCTCTCTGCAGCAGATCGTGCAGACCTTCCTGCATGATGTGCGGGCCGCTTAAGGAAACGGCCAAGACAAACCCTTCCTCCTCCCTTCTCCTGGATCCCCGACCGGCGCCGTGGCGCCGGTCGGGATTTGTTTTTTGCCTCGTCGGTTATGCGGGGGCGGAAAACGGTGCTTCAGAGGCCGGATTCCGATTGTTTGTTCGGTATCGACCTAAGTATGTGTTTCAGGCATACTTAGGTATGGGGTGGGGAACATCCGGCCGCGAAGCAACGCGGTCACAAGACAAAAAGGCAGGCAGAATGCGATTGCTGTTCGCCGATGACCATCCGATGTTTCTTGACGCGGTGCGTGAGCATCTCAGCCGTGCCTTTCCCGATATCGAAATTCAGGCGGCATCCAATCTCGACGAAGTGACGGCCAAGCTTTCGAACAAGGGGAAGTACGACCTTGTGGTCCTGGACTTCTCCATGCCCGGGATGGACGGCACGGAAGGGGTCAAGCGGCTTCGTGCCGCCTATCCGGATTTGGCCATTGCTGTGACTTCCGGCGTCGCCAAGACACGGGATGTGAAGACCGTTCTGGACCTTGGCGCTCACGGCTATCTCCCGAAAACCTTGACCGGGTCCGCCTATGCGGGGGCCCTTCGCGTGATCGCCGAGGGCGGCACCTACGTGCCCGTGGAAACCATGCAGGCCTTGGCCGCAGAGGCGGCGGACCGCAAGGTCAATGCGGAAGGCCTGACGCCCCGCGAGATGGAGGTGCTTGAGGGCATCGCCGACGGAAAGCCGAATAAGCAGATCGCCCGTGACCTGGAAATCCACGAAGTCACGGTGAAACTGCACGCACGCAGCATCTTCAAGAAAATCGGCGTGCAGAATCGTTCACAGGCGGCCGTGACCGCCCGCGAACGAGGACTTGTTTCGAGGGGCTAGGTGCAAGGACATTACTGACCCTTAATGAACACAGGCCGCCATGGGCATTTCGTGGAAAATTCATAAGACCGAAAATCTTGTCAGCTTTTCCCTCTTCGGGCAGTCAAGTCTGCTGGAGACGGTGGATGCGCTGCGGGATTTGGCCGAGGCACCGGACTTCAGCCCCGGCATGCGCCGGCTTTATGTTTGCGACGACGACCTGACGGCCGCCCCCGGGCTTGATTCCACCCAAGGCGCTTTCGTCGACGTGCTGGGCTACCAGATCGCCAAGATGTTCGACCATCCGGCGACCGTGGCCTTCGTTTACCGACGGGGCAACGCCGTCGCCGCCGACCGTTTCGCGATCACCGCGCGGGTGTGTGACGCGATCTATGCCCGCGAGGGAAAGAGCGCCATGAAGCACAAGATATTTGAAAACCTCGCCGAGGCCGTGGCATGGCTGGAACTGCCGCCGGACTTCCGGCCCTAGAGAGCCTGTCGAGGCGTCGCCGTCGCCGATACGGTCGCCCGGCCTGATTCGTGACGTGTCCGACGCCGCGCCGGATCTGATTTTACGGAAGCATTTTTGGATGACGGCCGCCTGATCGCGGCCGTGCCGTGCTTCTTTCCCCTTATCTTTGGAATTCAGGCGGACAGCGTCTCTGGTTATCGATGTGTATCCGATTAATGTAGGAAACGACTCTAAATTTTAAGGATCGGCCGATTTCGAGCGGATTGTGCGGTATCTGGCTTTTAAAATTTGGCGATCTACTTTTTAGAGGTCCGGAAAAACAGGCATCTAATTTTTAAAGAATTTGCCGGCAGCAGGCCTAATCACGGGCCCAATTTAAGCGGAAGAACCAGGATAGGAATGTCTCATGGCCGGACCGGTTTCGGTCGGAATGGCCAGAGGCTGACCAATACGGTTAAGCCGCAATCATGGGGCGGCAGCCTTTGTCCAGGTTAGTACAATTTAAAGCGGCGGGTTTTTGGTGATGCGAAGGTTCGTGTGCAAGATAAATTTAAAACGGCCTTATCTGAAGATTTAGATGTCGGCTTCCTCGAAAAGGGGCCATTGCAGCCACTTTGGTGCAGTGTCCGCTTCTAGCCAGGAGAGGACATTACATATTTCGGCGCGTGAACAATTTCAGTTGTTCAAATTCTCGAGCATCAATGAGGTTTAAATTTGATCATCCGCAAACAGGATTTGAAGCAGAGGGTTCGGGTACTCTCTCTTTCGCTCGATCGCGAAGAAGGTCTCGCCGATCCCCGGCAGCACCTCAATCATTCGCAAAGCCCCGGTTTTTAGCTCATCCTTTACGACGATCGGCGGAATCACGCCCAACCCGACCCCTTCTCGGGTCAACAGCCGGGCCATGGCCATGTCGTCAATTTCCGCCGCTACTTTCGGCGTTATTCTCAGCTTGCTGACCAGAACGTCAAAGGCCGTCCGCAGGCTGTTGGGAAAGGCCGGCAGGATCAAAGGCGTGGTGCTCAGACGTTCGGGAAGGGACATGTCTTTTTTGCACAAACTCGGACTTCCGATCAGCCCGACGGGCTGTTCATCGATGCGATGAACGATATAGGCCGAAGCATCTCCGGTATCCGGCGCGTGGTTGCTGAGGATCAGGTCCAATTGAAGCGATGACAGGGCTTCGAACAATTCCGAACGACTGCCCGACCGCAGGACGACCTCCACATCCTCGCGCCCCAAAACAGGCTTCAAAAAGGCGAGCTGGAAATTTCGCGACAATGTGGAAACGGCCCCGACCCGCAACGGACGCCGGGCCTGAATTTCCTTGCTTAGGATCGAGACCAGTTCCTCTCCGGTCGCGAAGATCGATTCCGCGTGATCCAAGGCGATCCGTCCGGCCTCGGTCAGGTGCAGCGCGCGGCCCCGCCGCTCAAACAGCAATTGGCCGAGCCGGTCTTCCAACAGCCGGATTTGAGAAGAAAGCGCCGATTGGGAAACGTTCAACCGTTCGGCCGCCCGGGTCAGATGTCCCTCAAGCGCGACGACATAAAAATACCGCAGGTGATGATAATTCAGGACAGCCATATCATTCTCATAATATGAACAATAACTTCTCATTAATATATTTTTTATTTTCTCTGAAATTGATCATTTTCCGACCCGGACGGCGGCACCGTTGCTTCGCCGACAAACGGATTCACTGACGCCGAGGGTTCGGAAAAATGGATTTAGCCTTAAGCACGATACTGTCTGCTCCTGTTTTGTTTTTTGTTTTGGGTCTGTTCGGAGCGCTTGCCTCGGTTGAGGTTCGCGTTTCAGAAAACTTTTCCAAGGCCATCGCGCTTTATCTGCTAACGGCCATCGGGCTCAAGGGCGGCGTTGCGATTTCCAAAGAAGGATTGGACGGCATTATCAGCGCCGCCGCCGCGGGCATCGGCCTCAGCTTCTTCATGCCGGTCATTGCCTACGGGTTATTGAAGAAACTGACGAACTTCAGCCGGCGGGAGGCCGGAGCCATCGCCGCCCATTACGGATCAATCAGCATTGTCACCTTCATCGCGGCAAGCACCGTGCTGAATGACCTGGGCATCGCATTCGCGGCCGGTATGGTCGCCGTTGCAGCCCTGATGGAGGCCCCGGCAATCGCCAGCGGTTTGGCGCTTGCCGGTCGCGGTAACATGAAACAGGCGCCGATGGCCGACCTTCTCAAGGTCGTCGTCTGGAACGAAAGCATCTACCTCATTCTCGGCGCCATGCTCGTTGGTTTCCTTGTCGGCGGAGAAGGCGGCAAAACCGTCGCGCCGTTCTTTTTCGATCCGCTGCAGGGCGTGCTCTGCCTGTTCCTGTTGGATATGGGGTTGAAAACCGGAGACGGGCTTAGGCGCGACCGTCGGGCGCTTTCCGTCGGCAGCCTGGCGTTCGGGTGCCTTATGCCGGTCATCGGGGCCGCGCTTGGCCTGGGGGCTTCGGTGCTGATCGGCCTTGATGCCGGGTCTGCGGCGCTTTTGATGACGCTCGCGGCCTCGGCTTCTTATATCGCCGTCCCGGCCGCCATGCGCGTCGCCATGCCTGAGGTCAACCCCGCGCTTTACGCGTCGTTGTCGCTCGGCGTTACCTTCCCCTTCAACATCATCCTTGGCATCCCTGTTTACGTCGGCATTGCAAAGGCATATTTAGCTTACTGACTTTACTTTTGTCCGCTCCGGGTCATAAACCGACCATCTGAGCCGCCCAGTTGAAAGGTCGCTTTCTAGCCAAAAGCGGCTGAAGGAAATTTATGGGCGATTATCCCTTGTCTGCTTCCGAGACCAACCAATCGACGAGCGTCCGGATGGCCGGGCGATCCGCGTCATGCTGGCGATACGCGACGTAGTATGCCCGCTTCCCGGTTATGACCGTCTCGAACGGCGTAACCAGCCGCCCTGTTCTCAGGTCTTCATGTAACAAATCGACCTGCCCGAGGGCGAAGCCGGCGCCGTCGCGCGCGGCCTGATAGGCGAGGGACGAATTTTCGAACTGCGTCCCCCGGGAGATGTCGACGTCGGTGAAACCCGCCTCGTCGAGCCAATCGTGCCAATGCCCGGCTTGAAGGTCGGAATACAGGATGCGGGACGTGCGGAACGCAATCTCGGGATCCGTGCCCGCCTTCTCTAAAAGCGTGGGGCTGCAGACGAGCGTGAACAGCCTCGGGAACAGGCGGTGCGAATGCAGCTTCGGCCAATCTCCATTGCCGATCATGACGGCCACGTCGATGTCCTCGCTGTCGAACCGCGCGTCGGTCAGCGAGGTTCTGATGTGCAGGTCGATGTCAGGTGCCAGACCATGGAAACTGGCAAGCCGCGGCACCAGCCATTGAATGGCGAATGTGGGAAAGACCTTGAGGGTCAACGTCTCCCGCAAGGAGCCTTCGCGAATTTCCTGAACAACGTCGGCGATATCCTTAAAGGACTTGTTGAGGGTGCGCGCCAGCTTCTCGCCGGCCGGGTTGGGTGTAATGCCCTCGCTGTGCCGGGTCATCAGCTTGACGCCCATGTCGTGCTCAAGCGCGCTGATCTGGCGGCTGATGGCGCCCGGCGTGACGTTAAGGTCCCGCGCCGCCGCGCTCAGCGTGCCGTGGCGCATTGTTGCTGCGAAGGCCTGCAAGGCCTTAAAGCTCGGCAAGTGACGCACCGTGACCGCCCTTTCATTTCTCGATTTGATTTTTTATCAAAACTATTGTGATTCTTTTGTCCTGGCTCTTTGGGTAAAAATCAACTTAAACCTTAGATATCATGTGAGTGACGCGAAAGAATAATACGAAAAATAACGCGCCATATTGATTTTTAATAAACACAAATCGATCTGGGAGGATCAAGAAGCATGAGTCAACCGGCGCAAGACAGCCAGTCAGGCAGCTCATCCAAAGCATTTGGTGGATTTCGGGTAATCGACACCACCCACGTCCTGGCCGGGCCGTTCGCCAGTTACCAGCTTGGCGTTCTGGGAGCCGAAGTCATCAAGGTCGAAGCGCCGGAAGACCCCGACCAGGCCCGTTGGCAGGGATCCGACCGCGCCTTGAGCGACATCGGCATGGGCACGGCGTTCATGGCCCAGGCGTCGAACAAGAAAGCCCTGGCACTTGATCTGAAGACAGAGGACGGACGTGAAGCGCTGAAGCGGCTGATCGCGACAGCCGACGTGTTCGTCGAAAACTATCGTCCGGGCGCGTTCGATGAACTCGGTCTCGGCTACGACGACATGGCGAAACTGAATCCGGGATTGATCTATTGCTCGATCTCGGCGTTCGGGTCGACGGGGCCGCGCGCGCATCAGACGGGATATGACAATATCCTCCAGGCATTCTCCGGCATGATGGCGATGACGTCCCATGCGGACGACGGCCGTCCGTTGAAGACGGGCGCGCCGGTCGTTGACTATGCGACCGGTACCACGGCCGCCTTCGCGATCACCTCGGCGCTTCTGCAACGCGAGCGGAACGGGGGCAAGGGGCAGTTCGTCGACGTTTCCATGCTCGACGTCGCGCTGATCCTCTGCAGTTCCCACCTCACCGGCTTCCTGTGGAACGGCAAGCATCCGGAACCGAAGGGCAACAGATTCCCGTTCGCCACCATCGGCTGTTACGAGGCATCGGACGGGCCGATGATGATCGCAGCGTCCAACCTGCGTCAGCAACGCCTTCTTTGGGAGGCGCTTGGCAGGCCCGACATGGTCAAGACCGACAACAACCAGCGCCTCGACGCCCACGCCGAGGAAGAGGCGGCCTTGCGCGAAATTATTGCCCAAAAACCGGCCGCCGACTGGGAGAAGTTCCTGAACGAACGCCGCATTCCCGCCGCGCGCATCCGCCGCATGGAAGAGGCGCTCAACGACCCCCAAATCGCAACACGGCAGGTTCTCCACAAGCACGTGGCGCCGGACAGCCCGGCCGACGGTCTGACGGTGCCCGTGGTGGCCTTCCACATGGCGGACAGCCCATCTGAAATCACCCTGCCGCCGCAGCCGGTCGGCGCCCAGACGGACGAAATCCTCGCAGAACTCGGATACGACGCCGACGCGATTGGCGCCATGCGCGCGGCGGGCGCGATCAAATGACGGTGCGGCGGTCTTCGGCCGCATCGGGACGCGAGGTATTGCGATGAACAATCCATTGTTGACCCTGGCCGACGTCGCGGCTGGCTGGCGCCACCGGGACCTGCCGGATGGCATCGCGTGGTCCGCCCGCCGGGCGGTCCTGGATTGGTTCGCGACGACCCTGCCCGGCTGCCCCCTGCCGCCCGCCACCAACCTGGCACGGGCGATGGGCCCGGGCCGCGGGCCGGGCAATGCGGTGTGTTACGTCGATGGCAAGGTGGGCGATCCGCGGACGGCGGCACTGTTGAACGCGACGGCCAGCCATATCGTCGAGTTCGACGACATCTTCAAGGACGGTGGCTATCATCCCGGTTGCTCGACCATCGCGGCGGCGCTCGCGCTTTCCCAGGACCGTCAGGTCCCGCTCGAACAATTCCACCGCGCGGTCATCGGCGGGTACGAGGTCGGCTGCCGGATCTCGCTGGCTATCCAGCCCAGCCATTACGCGTTCTGGCACACCACCGCGACCGTCGGAACGATCGGGTCGGCGGTGGCGACCGCCATGCTCCTTGAATGCGATGCGGCGGAAATCGCCCATGCCATCGCCCTCGCGACGAGCTTCGCGGGCGGGCATCAGCAGAACCTGCAAGGCCAAGGCATGGCCAAGGCCCTGCATCCCGGCCATGCCGCCGATGCCGGCATGCTGGCCGGTCTTGCCGCCGCGCACGGGGTCACGGGATCGCTCGACAGCCTGCATGGGACGATGGGGTATGCGGCGGCGACCAGCGCGTCGCGCGGCAACTGGGATGCAGCCCTCGAAGGGATCGGTGAATGGACCCCGATCTCGCGAATGACGGTCAAGAACCACGGTTGTTGCGGCCATATTTTTCCTGCCCTCGACGGGTTGAAGGTTGTTCTTGCGGAAAACGGCATTTCGCACGACCGGATCGCGGCAATTCATGTCGCCGGATACGGCGCGACCGAAACGATGTGCAATCGCCCCGACCCGAAAACCGCGCAGGAAGCCAGGTTCAGCGCCCAATACTGCCTTGCGGCGCAGGTCATCCTCGGCGCGGTTCGGCTCGATGCTTTCGCGCCCGATGTGCTGGAGCGCCCCGACATTCGCGCCTTCATGCGCAAGATCACGGTCAGCGAGGATGCGGAATTGGCCGCCGCCTACCCGGGCAAGCGGATGGCCAAGCTCACCCTGCATTTGGAGGACGGACGGGTGATGTCGCATTTCCAGAAGACCCGAAAGGGAGATCCCGAAAACCCGCTGTCGGACGACGAGCTGATCGCGAAGTTCGATGAACTCGCCGGGACCGTCCTTGACGAAGACGTGCTTGCCGGCCTCCGGGAAACCGTCCTGGGCGGCACGGATCTGCCCGGTCCCGCACCCCTGGCCGCGGCTTAAATCTTTCCGCGGCGCAGCCGAGTGGGCCTCCGCCGCCGGAGAATTCACAGAAGTAAAGGAAGCAGACCCCATGAACGCCACCGCCACGCAGTATGAGTTCATCGCCACCTCGGACAAAAACGGGGTGCGCACGATCACGCTGGATCGCCCGGAGGTTCGCAACGCGATCAACGACCAGATGCGCGCCGAATTGGTTGAGGCGTTCGACGCCGCGGCAAACGACAAGTCGGTGCGTGCCGTGATCCTGACGGGCGCCGGAAAGGGGTTCTGCTCAGGTGGCGATATCGCCGGCATGCGCGAACGCCTGGAGGCCCCGGCGGGCGAGGTCGCGTTCAACGGGTGGAGCCGTCAGCGCAACACACACAAAGGGGTTGCGGCCATCCACGGTCTGACCAAGCCGGTGATCGCCGCCATGAACGGCGCTGCTTTCGGCCTGGGCCTCGACATGGCGCTGGCCTGCGATTTCATCATCGCCGCCGACGGGGCCAAGATGTCGATGAGCTTCATCAAGCGTGGCTTGGTCTCGGACGGCGGCGGCATGTACTTCCTGCCGCGCCGCGTGGGCTTGGTCCGGGCCAAGGAACTGATCCTGACGGCGCGGGTCGTGGAGACCGATGAAGCGCTTGCCATCGGGCTGGTCGACCGGGTTGCCGACGCCGACAGCCTATTGGACAAGGCGCAGGCCTGGGCCGAGGACCTGAGCATCGGGTCCCCCGCCGCCATCGCCTTCACGAAATCGATCCTCGACAAGACGTTCGAGAGCACGGACGAGCAGATTTTCGCCCTCGGCCGCGAGGCGCAGGCCGTCTGCTACACGACGGCGGAGCACCGCCGATCCGTCGAAGATTTCCTCAACAAAACGAAGAAGTGAGGCGCGCCATGAACCCCACGGACTTCCTGTTGAATCCGGCCAGTGTCGCCGTCGTCGGCGCCTCTGCCGATCCCAACAAGCTGAACGGTCGGCCGATCACCTACCTGAAGCGCCATGGGTACGGCGGCCGGATATTTCCCATCAATCCCCGTTATGACGAGATCGACGGCCTGAAATGCTATGCCGACGCCAGGGACCTGCCGATCGCGCCCGACCTGGGTCTGGTCCTGGTCGGGGCCAATCGCGTGATCGAGTCGGTCCAGCAGCTCGCCGAGGCCGGGACAAAGGCGGCGATCGTGCTGGCCAGCGGGTTCGGCGAAACCGGGGAAGAAGGCCGCGCCCGCCAGGCCGCCTTGCGCGAGGCGGCCGGCAACATGCGGATTCTAGGGCCGAACACCATCGGTCTCGTGAACCTCACGGACGGCATCATGCTGAGCGCCAGCGGCGCCATGGAGATGCCGGAGTTCAACAGCGGCAACATCGCGCTGATCTCGCAAAGCGGCGGTATTCTGGGCTCGCTGCTGTCGCGCGCCATGGCGCGGGGCATCGGGTTCTCGAAGCTCGTCGCCACGGGCAACGAGGCGGATTTGGAGGTCTCGGATTTTCTCGACGCGATTGCCGATGACGCGGCGACAAGCGTTGTCGCGCTGTATCTGGAAACCATTCGCGATATTCAAAAATTCCGCGCTGCCGCCGGCCGCGTGACGAATGCGGGCAAGCGGATCGTCGTCTACAAGGTGGGCCGGTCGGAATCGGGGGCCAGTGCCGCCGTTTCCCATACCGGGGCCCTCGCCGGCGCGGCGGAGGTCTATGACGCCTTGTTCGATCAGTTGGGCATCATCCGCGCGGACACCTTCGCCGACCTGCTGGACATTCCGGCGGCACTCGCCAGCGGCAGGCGCATGGCCGGAAAGCGGGTTGCCATCGTGACGTCGACGGGCGGCGCAGCGACGATCGTGGCGGACAACATCGGCCTGACGGAGTTGGAGATTCCTGCGCCCGATCCGGCAACCGCCGAAAAGTTGCTGGCCCTCGACCTTAACGATGCGGTTCTCGACCGCAATCCCATCGACGTCACCCTGGCCGGTCTTCGCCCGGACCTGTTTCGCGACATCCTTCGAATTCTTGCCGAAAGTCCGACCTATGACGCGATCGTCGTCGTCGTCGGGTCGTCCTCCATCGGTCAGCCGGAAGTCGTCGCGCGCCCGTTGACGGAGGCCCTGGACATTACCGGGAAGCCCTTGATGGCCTATGTCAGTCCGGACGCGCCCGGCATCGTCAAGCACCTCAATCGAAGCGGAATCCCCGCCTATGCGGCGCCGGAGACCTGTGCGACGGCGCTTTTGGCCTTGCAGCCGACGCCGGACGGCAATGCGGTAGCAGTCGGTCCCGTTCCACAGGTTGATTGCAGCGACCTGCCAAAAGGCGCTTTGAACGAGTCGGACAGCATGGCGTTGTTCTCGCGTTTCGGCGTGCCGGTTCCAAAGGAAGCCACCGCTGCGAATCCGAAAGAGGCGGCGCGCGCAGCCGCCGCGTTCGATGGCCCGGTCGTCATCAAAATCCTATCCGACGAAATTCATCACAAGTCGGAAGTGGGCGGTGTTGCCGTGAACGTATCGCCGGAAGACGTGGAAGCCCGCTGTGCGGAAATGCTCGGCCGAGTTACCAAGGCGACGTCGGCCAAGATCGACGGGTTCCTTATTCAGGAACTTGTCCGCGACGGGGTCGAACTGATCCTCGGCTTCAACCGAGACCCGCAACTGGGTGCCTACATTCTGCTGGGCGCCGGGGGAGTGACGACGGAGCTTTATCAGGATGTGGCGCTGGGGTTGCTGCCGCTCCAACGTGCAGAGGTCGAAACGATGATCGACAGCCTGAAGTGTTCCGCCCTGCTGAAAGGTTTCAGGGGGCGTCCCCATGCCGATGTCGACGCCTTGGTCGACGCGGTGCTTTCGTTCGCCGACATGGTCGCGTTCCTGGATGGCCGCCTGAAGGAGGCCGAGATCAACCCGATCTTCGTGCTGCCCAAGGGGCAGGGTGTCCGCGCCGGAGACGGCCTGGTGGTCTTGGGCTGACGCGTTGGAACTCGCTCAGCAGGGAGCATAGACATGTCCGTACTCGTCGAGACCAAGGGCGACACCGCAATCGTCACGATGGATTCCCCTCCGGTCAATGCGATCAACCGGGAAACGCGGAAAGGCCTTTTGGAAGCGTTCGGCAATCTGGCGTCCGATGCGTCCGTCGACCGGATCATCTTGACCGGCGCCGGTTCGGCTTTCGCAGCGGGCGCCGATGCGCGCGAATTCGACCTTCCGCCACTTGAACCGCATTTGCCGGACGTGATCAACGCGATCGAAACCTGCGGCAAGCCGGTGATCGCGGCCATCGACGGGCCGGCATTGGGCGGCGGATATGAACTGGCGCTTGCGTGTTCCTATCGTCTGGCGACACCGATGGCCGTGATCGGATTGCCCGAGGTCAACCTGGGCGTGGTCCCCGGGGCGGGCGGCACCCAGCGTCTGCCGCGGTTGATCGGCATCGCGAAAGCGGTCTCGCTGATATCGGAGGGCCGGACGGTCAAGGCGAGAGAAGCCCTGGAAATCGGCATGGTGGACGACGTCGTCGACGATCCCGTGGGGTTCGCGAGGGGCCTTGATCTCGAGATGCTCGGGTCCGTCGCGCCGCTCTCCACGCGTCCCGGACCGGACGCGGATAATGCCGCCATCGAAAAGGCCCGGGTATCCGCCGCCAAGAGAAAACGCGGCCAGACCGCACCGTCGACGGCCATCGATCTTGTTGCCGTGGCGGCGGAAAAGCCCTTTTCCGACGCCCTTGAAGACGAACGCAAAGCTTTCCTGAAACTTCGGCAATCGGACCAGGCGAAGGCGCTTCGTCATCTGTTTTTCGCCGACCGCGCGGCCCGGGTTCCCGATGACCTGAAGTCCGTGGAGCCAGTCAAGGTAACAACGGCCGTGGTCGTGGGCGGCGGCACCATGGGAGCCTCGATCGCCTATTCGCTGAACGCGACCGGTATCCGTGTCACCGTCGTGGAGATGAACGACGAGGCCCGGTCAAGGGCCCAGGCCAACGTATCGAAACTGTTCGATGATGCGGTGAAACGGGGGCTGCTGGAGGCACAGGTCGCCGAGGAGAGACAGGCGGGCATCAATTTCAACGTCGGCTATGACGACCTGCCCCCGGCGGAACTCGCCATCGAGGCGGCATTCGAAGACATGGCCGTGAAGAAGGACATCTTCACGAAGCTCAACGCCGGCCTGCCGGCGGACGCGATCCTTGCTTCCAATACGTCCTATCTGGACATCAACGCGATCGCGGCGGCCGTGCCGGCGCCCGAGCGGGTTCTCGGCCTGCACTTCTTCAGCCCGGCCCATATCATGAAGCTGCTCGAGGTCGTCCGCGCGGACAGAACCGGGCCGGCCGCCCTTGCCACCGGGTTCGAGCTGGCCCGGCGGCTGCGCAAGGTTCCGGTGCTGGCCGGGGTCTGCGACGGCTTTATCGGCAACCGGATCCTTGCGCGCTACCGCGAAATCGCCGACATCACCATGATCGACGGATCGACGCCGTCCGAGATCGATGCCGCGATGGTCGAATTCGGGTACCCCATGGGCCCGTACATGGCCCAGGATCTGGCCGGCTTGGACATTGCCTACGCGAACCGGAAGCGTCTGGCGCCGACCCGCGATCCCAATCGGCGCTATGTGACGGTCGCCGACCGGCTGGTGGAGGCCGGACGTCTCGGCCGCAAGACGGGGCGCGGCTGGTATCAGTATGAAGGCGGCGCCGCGGCGGTCGATCCGGCCGTCGAGGCCATTGTCATGGAGGAAGCCGACCGGGCCGGCATCGGCAGGAAGTCATACGACCGTTCTGAAATCGCCGCGCGCCTGGTCACAGCGATGATCAATGAAGGCTTCGACATCCTCCAAGAAGGCATTGCCGCCACGCCCTCAGACATCGATCTGGTCCTGGTTCACGGCTACGGATACCCCCGATGGCGCGGCGGTCTGATGCATACCGCCGATGCCATCGGCCTCGATGAGGTTCTGGCCCAGGTCCGGCGATATGCGGCGGAAGATCCCGTTCTGTGGTCGCCCAGCCCGCTGCTGGAACGGTTGGTGAAGGATGGCGGCTCTCTCCGCGATCTTCACGCCGCGAAGAAGTGAGAAAGGCGGCCACATCTGCCGCAGAATTCTGAGAGGAACGATCAAATGTCCCATGCTTTCATCTGCGACTACGTGCGCACGCCCATCGGCCGGTACGGCGGCGGGCTCGCCAGGGTTCGCGCCGATGACCTCGCCGCCGTGCCCATCAGGGCGTTGATGGCGCGCAACAAGCAGGTCGATTGGGAAGGCCTCGACGAGGTCTATCTCGGCTGCGCCAATCAGGCCGGCGAAGATAACCGCAACGTTGCACGCATGGCGCTGTTGCTGGCGGGATTGCCGGAAACGGTGCCGGGGACGACGTTGAACCGTTTGTGCGGCTCCGGCATGGACGCCGTGATCGCCGCCGCGCGGGCCGTCATGGCGGACGAACTCGACCTGACCATTGCCGGTGGCGTGGAATCGATGTCCCGCGCGCCCTTCGTCATGCCGAAGGCCGAAACCGCGTTCTCCCGGTCGAACGAGGTCTATGACACGACCATCGGTTGGCGTTTCGTGAACCCAAGGATGGCCGAACTCCACGGGACGGACTCCATGCCGGAGACCGGCGAGAACGTCGCCGAGCAGTTCCGGATTTCGCGTGAAGACCAGGACCTCTTTGCGTGCCGCTCGCAAGCCAAGGCAAAGGTGGCCGCGGAATCCGGGCGTTTGGCCCGCGAGATCGTTCCTGTCGAGGTGGCGCAGCGGAAAAAGCCGCCGGTCATTGTCGACCGCGACGAACATCCGCGCCCGGAAACGACGATGGAAATTCTGTCCGGCTTGTCGACCCCGTTCCGCCAAGGCGGCACGGTGACCGCGGGCAACGCGTCTGGCGTCAATGACGGGGCGGCGGCCTTGATCGTCGCATCCGAAGCGGCGGTCGGGCGCTTCGGTCTCTCACCCATTGCCCGCGTCGTGGGCGGTGCTACGGCCGGCGTCGCGCCCCGTATCATGGGAATGGGGCCGGCGCCCGCCCTTCAAAAACTTTGCGCGAAGCAGAAGATCGAAATCACCGACCTGGACGTGATCGAGGTCAACGAAGCGTTCGCGAGCCAAGCGCTTGCCAGCCTCCGGTCGCTCGGCATTGCCGACGACGACCCCCGGGTCAACCCCAACGGCGGGGCCATCGCGCTGGGCCATCCGCTCGGCATGTCGGGTACCCGGATTGCCGGGACGGCCGCGATGGAGCTATCGGACAAGGGTGGCAAGTATGCCGCCGCCGCCATGTGCATCGGCGTCGGTCAGGGCATCGCCATTGCTCTGGAGCGCGCTTAAGAATATGGGCTCTTCGCCCAATCATCTTTCCATCAGTCAATAAGGTGCCTATGTCGATCAAACCCGAAATTGCCGAATTTGCCCAAGAGTTCGCGAATATCCGCCGCGATATCCATGCCCATCCGGAAACCGCATTCGAAGAGTTCCGCACGTCGGATGTGGTCGCCGAACGGCTTAGCTCCTACGGCATCAAAGTGCACCGGGGGCTCGCCAAAACGGGGGTTGTCGGAACCCTTTCAGTTGGCACGTCCGGTCGCGCCATCGGTCTTCGCGCCGATATGGACGCCCTGGATATCCAGGAACTGAACTCCTTCAGTCATGCGTCCAAGCTGCCGGGGAAGATGCATGCTTGCGGCCATGATGGTCATACGACGATGCTGCTTTGCGCCGCCCGGTATCTGTCCGAAACCCGGAACTTCGACGGCACCGTCCATTTCATATTTCAGCCAGCCGAGGAAAATGTCGCCGGCGGCCGCGTCATGGTCGAAGACGGGCTGTTCGATCTGTTCCCTGTCCAGGCCGTATACGGCATGCACAATCTTCCGGGGATGCCGGTCGGTCATTTCGGCATGCACGACGGATTGGCCAAAGCGTCGGCGGACATGTTCGAAATCGAGATATGCGGAAAGGGCGGCCACGGTGCCCATCCGCATAAGACCATCGATCCGATTGTGACGGGCGCCGAGATCGTGACCGCGTTTCAGCGGATCGTCGCGCGCTCCATCGCCCCCGACGATGTCGGCGTCGTCAGCGTGACCCAGTTCCACGCCGGCAGCGCCATGAACGTTATCCCCGAAACGGCGGTTCTGAAAGGGACCTGCCGCGCGCTCAGTCCCCAGGTTCAAGACCGAATAGAAATGCGTATGCAGGAGATCGTTTCGGGTATCTGCGCGGCTCACGGCCTGACACATACCTTTGCATATGAAAGGCTCTATCCGGTTTTAATAAACACGGCGCTGGAAACCGAGAAAGCAACCAAAGCAGCCGTTGCCGTCGCAGGGGATGAAAATGTTCAGTTGCACATGCCGCCATCCATGGGGTCAGAGGACTTTGCGTGGATGCTTCAGGACAATCCCGGCTGCTACATCAGGATCGGGAATGGCGAAGGCTCGGAAGGTGGCTGTGCTGTCCACAATCCGAATTACGACTTCAATGACGAGGCACTCCCTTGGGGGGCGAGTTACTGGGCGACTTTGGCGGAGCAAGAATTGAGCGGTGCGTAAGCCGAGTTGCCATCGTCGTTGGAATCGACGTTTCAGATCTGGTCAAACGCGAATGCCGATGGGCCGCCCGCGTTCCGCGTGGACGAGGGAGGCGACGAAACCAGGCTCTTGCGACGCGTTGGTTTTGTGATCCTTATGAAAGGTTCTAGGTTCGTGAATTGAACGGCCGTTTGATCATGCGCGTCAGTGGAACAAGGAAGATCAGTTGTCTATCGCAGAACAAGACGCCGCCGATGCCGGGATCGATGCGTTTGTTTCCCTTGAAGGGCTCCGGTTTCATTATGTGAGTTGGGGGAATCCAGAGACCCCGCTGATCATCTGCCTGCATGGTTTGCGAAGCTACGCGCGGACGTTCGAGCCGCTTGCCAGGGTGCTTGCGGATCGCTTCCATGTATTGGCGCTTGATCAAAGAGGGCGGGGGGACACCGATTGGGACCCGGCATGCAACTATTACATTGATCAGTATGTACGGGACCTTGAGGGACTGGTTGAACGGCTCGGTTGCGATAAGTTCCACCTGTTGGGCCATTCTATGGGTGGGGCAAACGCCCTTTACTATGCATTCCGAAACCCTGACCGGTTGATGTCGGTCATTCTTGAAGATAGCGGACCTGGGGCATCGGACGTTGGCTCGGCGGGTGTGGAAAGAATAAAGCGCGAGCTCCGCTCGACACCGATGTCCTTTCCGTCGTGGGACGAGGCTACGGCGTTCTGGCGGTCGGCCCGTCCGAACGTCACGGAAGAGGCGATTGCCTCGCGAGTGGCGAATTCGTTGCGTGAATTCGAAGGCCGGATCGTTTGGAAACACGATCAGGCTGGTATCGCAGAATGCAGAATTTCACCGGCGCCGGGCCGGGCGGCCCCAGACCTGTGGCCTGGTGTCGACGCCATTGAATGTCCTGCGCTTATTCTTCGCGGCGCCAATTCAGATTACCTGTCAAAAGAGACGGCCGTGGCCGTATGTCGCCGGAATTCAAATTTCAAGATGCATGAGATTCCGGCGGCCGGGCACTATGTACACGATGACAACCCTGATGCATTCATTAGGGCTGTCGAAGCGTTTCTAGCGGCCACAGAAGATCGGCGCGCGTGACGATGGGTTTCTTGGGGAAATCGGCAACAAAGCGGGAAACTCTGGGTGATGCCCGGGGAGATGCGGAGGCATCGTACGCAATTTAGATGCCTATTTTTAAGATCTAGGGCCCGTTTTTAAAAAACAGCATCGGTTCCTACAGCATCTGTAGGAACCGACTCTAGATTTTAAGGATCGGCCCATTTCGAGGGGTTTGTCAGCATTCCATCTTTTAAAAATCGGCGGACTAAATTTTAGAAGTCGGCAAATTCACATATCTATCTTTTGATGAATTTCCGCCCCGCTCCGCACGAAATGACGAGGAGCAGGTCAAATCGGGCGGTTCATTAAAACGCACCCGAGACCATCGTCGATAGCGCCTTGGAAATTGTCGTGGTCCATATGGGTTAAGGCGCCTCTGCTTGAGTTCCTCAAAAGGTATGCCGTGTCGTCCGCTCCTGGTGCGTTGCCGTGGAACGTCATCGGCCGTCGTAACGGCACCCGCGCGTCCAGAATTGACTCGGAGGTATATTTCGTCCAATATTGAACTAATTAGTCCAATATTGGACGACCTAGACGGCCGGAAACATCGCCGAACCAACGGCGCCCGAACCGGCCGCTGCCTTCAATGCAATCATGTGTCGGGAGGACACTCAAATGACATCTACTGGAAAACTTCCTTCGCGGAAGTCCGCAGCCTTTGGCGGCCTTTGTGCCGCGATCGTGATGGGCGCCACGACGTTCTATGCGCCGAATGCCATTGCCGCCGACGACATCAAGGTCGGCATTCTGCTGCCGTTGTCCGGTTCGGTCGCGCCGATCGGTCTGAACAACCGGCGCGGCCATGAACTGGCCGTCGAGGAAATCAATGCCGCCGGCGGTATCAAGGCTTTGGGGGGCGCCAAGCTCGTCATGATCGACGGCGATACCCAGGGCAACCCCAACGTCGGCATCCAGGAAACGGAAAAACTCGCGCGCAAGGGCGTCGTCGCCATCATGGGCGCCTACCAATCGGGCGTCACCTTCCCGACGACGCAGATCGCCGAAAAGCTCAAGGTCCCCTATATCGATCCGGTGGCCATTGCCGACAGCATCACGGAAGGGCGCAATTTCAAGTATACCTTTAAGGTGTCGCCGAAAGCGTCGTGGTATGCGCGCGACCAGCTCACCTTCCTGAAGGAGGCCGGCGAAAAGTCGGGCAAACCCGTCAAGTCGGTCGTCCTGATGTTTGAAGATACCTTGTTCGGCAAGGCCAGCTCGAAGGGCCAGGCGGTCTATGCGGAAAAATTCGGCATCAAGGTGCTGGATAAAATCTCCTACCCGAAGGACACGCCGGATCTGACGGCGACGATCTCGCGCGTCAAAAGCATGAACCCGGACGCGCTCGTTCTGGTGTCCTATATCTCCGACGCCGTTCTCATCACCAAGACGATGAAAGAACTTGGCGTGAACATTCCGATTATCGGCACCAGCGCCGGCCATATCGACCCGGCCTACATCTCCAACCTGCGCGAACTGGCGAACTTCAGTTTCACCGTCGGCGAGTGGAGCCCGGACCTGAAAAAACCAGGTGCGGCCGAGATCAATGTGCGGTTCGAGAAAAAGTTCGGGGTGCCGATGAACGGCCATGCGGCCGAGACCTATATGTCGACGATGGTGTTGCGCGACGCTCTGGAACGGGCCGGATCGACCGACCGCAAGAAACTGCGCGACGCGCTTGCGAAAACCGAAATCTGCGGCGACAAGAACCTGCTGCCTTATGACTGCATCAAGTTCGATGCGTCGGGGCAGAGCGAGCAGGGCCGCCTCGGCATTCTTCAGGTTCAGAACGGCACATTCGTGTCCGTATGGCCCGAGGCCAGTGCCGCGGCGAAAGCCGTTTGGCCTGTTCCCGCCTGGGACAAGCGCTGAGTATTTCCTCTCAAAGGTGTCGGGGCCGGCTGATCAAGGCTGGTCCCGGCTCCTCTTTTTACACTTTTATTCGAGTTGAGGTTAGGAGAGAGGCATGAGCACGGCCATTGCGCAGGCCATGGTCAGCGGATTGCTGATCGGCGGTGTCTTCGCGCTGATCGCGCTTGGGTTGACGTTGATTTTCGGGGTCATGAAAATCATCAACTTCGCCCATGGCGACTTTCTGATGTTGGGTATGTACTTCGCCTTCTTCCTGTCGGTGATGGGTGGCGTCGATCCCTATGTATCGGCGGTGCTGTGTCTGCCCATATTCTTTGCCCTGGGTTGGGTGATCCAGGCGCATCTGATCCGTCCCGTTCTCAGCGCGCCGGAAAACATTCAGATCCTGGTGACTTTGGGAATTTCCCTGGTCCTGCAAAACGCGGCCCTGTTTCTGTTTTCGCCCGATTTCCAGAGCATGCGGGTTTCATACGGTGCATCGACGTTTTCCATATTGGGCGTGTCCGTCAGCTATGTCCGATTGCTTGCCTGTGTCGTCTCATTGTCGGCCGCGGTCGGGGTGTTTCTGTTCCTGTCCCGGACGGACACGGGCAAGGCGTTACGGGCCTGCGCCGAGCAACAGACGGGGGCGATGGTCGTCGGCATCGACGTCAGCCGCATGTACAAGATCGCCTTCGGATTGGGGACGTCCTGTGTCGCGCTTGCCGGTGTCCTGATGACGCCGTTTTTCTATATCTCGCCGCAGGTCGGCCTGCCCTTTACCCTGGTCGCCTTCGTGACGGTCGTGCTCGGCGGTCTCGGCAATGTTCAGGGGGCGCTGATCGGCGGCCTCATCATCGGCGTGGTTGAAAGCATGGGCGAGATTCTGCTGCCCTCGCCGTCGATGAAGCAAATGGCGACGTTTTCCGTTTTTCTTCTCATTCTGCTCATCAGGCCGCAGGGGCTGATGGGCGGACGCATGACATAGGGGAAGCGGATGCGCACGGTCATATTTCTCGTCGCCGCCCTTGCGGTCCTGCTTGTCTTGCCGCTGTTTGCGGAGGCCGGAATCGTCGTGGCCGTCATGCCCGACGGATTGAGCGGGTCCGCCTTGCTCAACATCTTCCTGTTGATCTTCCTGTTCGCCTACTGGGGGCAGTGCTGGAACATTCTTGGCGGCTATGCGGGGCAGTTGTCGTTGGGGCACGCCGGCTATGTCGGGGTCGGGGCTTATACGTCGTCCCTGCTTTACGTGAATTTCGGGCTGTCGCCGTGGATCGGCATGGTGGCGGGCATGGGGCTGGCGGGGCTGTTCGGCTTCATTATCGGCTCCCTCAGCTTCCGCTATCGGCTTTCGGGGCCGTTCTTCGCGCTGGCAACGATCGCCTTCGCGGAGCTTATCCGTCTGGCGACGCAGCATCTGGAATTCACCGGCGGGGCGCTCGGCGTGCTGATCCCCCTGTCCGGCGACAGTTTCTGGGATTTCCAGTTCACCGAAAAGGCGCCTTACTATTACATCTCTCTGGCGATGATGATCGCCGTGACGGCGCTGGTGTTTTGGATATCGCGGTCCCGGCTCGGTTACCACCTTCATGCCGTGCGTCAGGATGAACAGGCGGCCGCCGCGATCGGGATCGACACGACGCGAACCAAACTGATCGCGACCACCTTGAGCGCCGCGCTGACCGGCGCCGGCGGCACTTTCTATGCCCAGTACACGCAGTACATCGTGCCCGACGACATCATCACCGTTGCGCTGTCGGTGGAAATTATTCTGCGCACCATCTTCGGCGGATCGGCGACCGTTTTCGGCCCGATCGTCGGCTCGTTCGTCCTAACCCCTGTCGCCGAGGCGACCCGGGTTCTGTTTCCGGGCGGCGGGTCCGGTACGGCGGTCGTGCAGATGTTCGCGTCCGAAGCGCCGGTGGCGGATAAATTCTCCACCTATCTCGGATTTCTGTCCGGCGGCGGCGGCGGCGGGGGGGCGTTGCTTCTCTATGGCGTCATCCTGATCATCGTTTGCATCAATATGCCCTACGGCATTCTGCCTTGGTTCACGCGTCGGCTCGGAGTCCGGCGATGACCTTGTTGCAAGCAAAGAACGTGACGAAGCAGTTCGGCGGACTGGTCGCCGTGAATGATGCCAGCCTGACGGTTGAGGCGGGTGAAATCGTCGGCCTGATCGGCCCCAACGGAGCCGGCAAGACGACGATGTTTCATTTGATCTCCGGATTTCTTGCCCCGGACAAGGGTGACATCGAATTCGACGGCGTCAGCATATCCGGGAAAAAGCCGCATGAGATCTGCCATCTGGGCATGAGCCGGACTTTCCAGATCGTCCGGCCGTTTCCGGAAATGACGGTGTTGGACAATGTCATGATGGGGGCGTTCAAGGTTTACCGGAAGGCACGCGACGCGCGGGCGAAAGCACGTTCGATCCTGGATCAGGTCGGTTTTGGCGATTGGGCGGACCGTCTTGCGGGGGACTTGCCCGTCGCCGGACGGAAGCGCCTGGAAATCGCCAAGGTCCTGGCGACGGAACCGAAATTGATCCTGCTTGATGAGGTCATGGCGGGACTGACGCCGTCGGAACACAACCGCATGATCGAAACCGTCAAGGGAATCCGGGAAACCGGGATCACCGTTATCATTATCGAGCATGTCATGCCCGTGATCATGAGCCTGAGCGACCGGATTTACGTACTCCATCATGGCCAGATGATTGCCCAGGGGCGGCCCAAGGATGTGGTGCGCGACCCGGCGGTGATCGAGGCATACCTCGGCGAGGACATGGCGTTATGACCGCGATACTTGAAGTCGATGGACTGCGGGCGGGTTACGGCGACGTCGAGGTCGTCAAGGGTATCTCCCTGTCGGTCGAGGAAGGCGCCATCGTCACGATCGTCGGCGCCAACGGTGCGGGCAAGACGACGACGCTCCGCGCGCTTTCCGGAGTCATTTCACCCAGCGGCGGCGAGGTTCGGTTCAAGGGCAACCGTATCGACAAACAACCCTCGCACCAGATCGTCGAGCAGGGATTGGTCATGGTGCCGGAAGGGCGCTGCCTGTTTCCGTCGCTGACAGTCCTGGAAAACCTGGAACTCGGGTCCTTCCAGCCGCATGCCAGGGCCCGCCGCAAGGACTCCCTGGAGAAGGTCTTTGCCATTTTCCCCAGGCTCAGCGAGCGAGCCGGCCAGAAGGCCGGCACCCTGTCCGGCGGCGAACAGCAAATGGTGGCGATCGCGCGGGCCCTGATGAGTCTGCCGAGCATGCTGATGCTGGATGAACCCTCGCTTGGTCTTGCGCCGGTCGTCGTTCAAACCATGTTCGACGTGGTGACGGAAATCAACAAGATGGGAACGACCGTTCTTCTGGTCGAGCAGAACGTGCAACACGCCCTGGCGGTGTCGTCGCATGCCTGGGTGATCGAGAACGGGGTCATCGCGCTTGCCGGCACGGGGCAGGAAATCTTGACCAACGAACATACCCGTAAGGCCTATCTTGGCTTATAGGGCCGGATGGCGGACCGAACGAAGAGGCGGATGATGCAGGAGAACCTCGCTGGGATATCCAGAAAACTGCACCGGCTGCCCGCCACGGACCGCCGTGATGCGCCGCTTGCCTTGCTCGAAGCGGTCTCCGCCGACTCAACCGTTGAACGCATCCCCTTGCTGCTGCTGCATGGCGCGACCTTCGGGGCCCCCATGTTCGACCTGCCGCTTGCCGGTTATTCGATGCAGGCCTTTCTTGCCCAATGCGGGTGGCGGAATTTCGCGCTCGATATCCGTGGGTATGGCCGGTCGTTGCCCTCCGCGACACTTGATGCGCCCGCCGATGCCAATGCACCCTATGCCCGCCTCAATGACGCCGTTGATGATCTGGCGGCCGGTGTTGAGTTCGTTCTCGCGCAAACCGGAAGCGACCGGGTCAATATCGTCAGTTTCTCTTGGGGAACCGTGGTCGCCTGCGCATATGCCGAAGCAAACGCCCAGTTGATCGAACGGTTGGTCTTGTACGCGCCTCTGTATGCCGAGGTGAATGATTTGTGGATTGATCGCATTGCCGACCCCGGGGACAGGACAAGGATCAATCCCGCGCTGGGGAGTTATCGGTGGGTCGGCGAGGTGGATCTTTTGTCGCGGTGGGATGCGGATATTCCGGAAAACGCGGACATTCGGGACTTTCGCGAGGACACGGTTCCGGCAGCTATTCTGAAAGCCCTTGCCGATGCGGCACCGGCGTCGAATGGGTCCGCGAAATCCGCGTTTCGTGCGCCGACCGGTGCATTGGTTGATTTGTTCGAAATTTTCAACGGAAGGCCGCTCTATAATCCCCGGCGGATTTCAGCGCCGACCCTGGTCATCCGGGGAAGCGATGATACGACGTCGACGAATACCGACGCGCAGAAGTTGTTTGATATGCTGGGTGCGGTGGAGAAAAAGGTTATATCGATTTCGCCTGGCTCGCATTTCCTATGTGTGGAGCGAAACGCTCAGGACCTGTTCAATGCAATTGATACGTTTCTGCGGCCTGTTCAAGGCAGATGAGGTGATCTTGAATTGTCAGGCCCCGATGCGAGAGGGTAGCGCGCCAGAATGAAGGATATACTGGAAAAGCCGCGTCAAACGGCCTCCGCCATGGCCGGCATGGACGGCACAGTCGAGAGTCAGCGGACCGCCGATCTGGCCCGTATTCTGGAGGGGAATCCGATCCTGGATGCCTATCTCCTCAACTATTTGGCCAATTCTTACGTCGGTCCATTGTTGAAGATCGTCGAATCCCAGGCCGGCTTGACCCGGCCGGAATGGATTGTGGTGTTCTGTCTGTCTCAGCACGAAGGGTTGAATGCGCAACAAATCAGCGACGTCACCGGGCGGGCCAAAAGCAGCATCAGCCATGCGATCAAACTTCTCGAAAAAAAGAATTTCCTGCGACGGATGCCTGATCTTATCGACGGCCGCCGCCAGGTCCTGCGGCTTACCGGTGACGGACAAAAGGCCTACCAGGGAATTATCGGATACTTCCAGGATCGCGAGCGGAAAATGCTGGCCTGCCTGGATGCGACGGAAAAATCCGTGTTTCGCGATCTTATGTTCAAACTCGCCGGCAACGTAGAGCGTTGGGGGAGAAGCGACCAATGAGGCCGGCCCTCGAAAAATCACAGCTTAACTTGACCAAAATTTCCCAAAAGCATCTTTGATATCAAGGCACGAAGACGATGGGCTCCTTTCATATGCGCGCCGAGGCGCAGCAGGTCGTTTCGTCCTTCAGAAATACATGGTTTCCACCAAGGTGCGGACGATGCCGCCCGGACCGGACGCGCCATCGCGGCTGTCCATGGATAAATTATCGTCGAGATCGAGAAAGCGGATGTCGCCGCGGCGGAACTCGTTGAGCACATCCGACCCCCGGAGGCCGTGCATCGCCTTCAGTGTGTTCGACGTCGGCGACCACCAGATACCGTAGCGTTTGCCCAGTGCCTCCATGTCGGGGGAGGGAGCGGTGCTTTCGCGCCCTCCGCCAAGCCCGAGCAGCTTTCCGGTTTTCTCATCCACATGCGCCGGGCGGCGCGGCGTGATCAGGATAAGAACGGCGGTTTCCTGATCCAAACTGCTGTCGACATTGAATAGATGGCCCAGAAACGGAATGTCCTTCAGTACGGGGACGCCGTTACTACCGCTCGACGCGCGCTTGGACGACCCCGCCCCGATGACCAGTGTTTGGCCGAATTTGACTTCGGCGACCACGTGGCTGCGGGTCTTCACCGTGGCGACCGCCTCCGAGAACGTGCCGGGTGCGGCGGTCGGGGCGAAGGCGTCGAACTCCGTATCTACGGTGATCTTGAGCAGGCCGTCCGGCAGGAATTCCGGCAGGGCCCGAAGCTTCAGACCGACTTCCTTGTTGTAGGAACTGCCGCCGTTGTCGCCGTTGGTCGTATAGGTCAGTTCCGTGCCGACGAAGATTTCCGATTCCGTGCGGTCGTAGGCCAGCACCGACGGCCGCGCCAGCAGGTGGTTATTGCTGTCCTGGGCATTGGCGATGTTCAGGGAATAGGTCACCGCCGGCAGGGCGATGGTCAGGGAGTTGTTGGTCTGGCGGGTGCTGGTGGCGGATGTGTCGTCGCGGAAGTCGTCCATCCGGTTGCGCGCGTAGTCGAGCAGGTTGCCGCTGAACATCAGGCTGAGACCGGACAGCAGATTGACGCCGGTCTGCGACGACAGGGATTTTTCCCGGTTGATGATCATGGCGTCGAGGATGACCATCTTGCGCGGGTCCGCGGCGTTTCCGGCGGGTTCGGGTGTCGGTCGGTCGGGCGTCACCGGCAGGGCGGGCATCGCGGGCGGCGGTTCCGGGGCCATCGGTTCCGGCGAGATGACGGGGGGCCTGTCGAGGGGCAGGCCCATGTAGGGCGTGTTCTGCGCCAGCGCGCCGTCCCTGGAGCGGTGAAAGGTCTCCCAGCCGTTCAACCGGCGTTCGATCTGGCGTACCCGCCAGGTGTCGGCGCCGGCCCTGCGGTAGCTCTCGGCATAGCGGCGCGACGCCATCATGTCGCCCAAGGCCGCTGCGGTCAGGGCATTGGCGCGGAGCACCTGCGGGCGGTCGCGATAGGAATCCGGCAATCGGCCGAGGGCCGCCCGGGCGGTCTCCGGCTCGCCGGTCCCATAGGATGCCACCGCCAGGCCGAACGCGACGGAGGGGTTTCCGGGCTCGACCCGGAGGGCACGGGAGAATGCGTCCCGCGCCTCCCGGTAACGGTTCTGCGCCAACTGAAGCTTGCCCAACTGATAGGCGGCGAGCCAGTGATTGGGGTCGAACTTCAGGGCCAGCTTGTAGCCGACTTCGGCCAGTTCATACTGGGTCGTGTCGCCCGCGTTCGCCCGCAGGTGATAGATCAGGGCGTTGAGGAAGTGCAGATGCGGATGCTGTGGATCGTACTTGAGCCCCCGGTTGAAGGCGGCGAAGGCCGCGTCCAACTTTCCTTCGAGCAGGCTCGATATCCCCTGGGACAGCTCAAACGCCGCGCCGCTCTGTCCCTTCGCCTCGGGAATCTTGTCACGGATGTCCTTGGAGATGTCGGCGGCCGAAACGACCACGGTCTGGTTCATGAAGTTGCATCCGCTGAGCGCGGCCGCGATCAGGAGCACGCCGCCCCACCGCCGGAAGCACGGGACCGTTACAATCGTGATCTTCCTCATCTCCCCCTCCTTTTCCGCTACGCGCCGAGGCCGGCCATGCGGCGGCGAAACCGGGCCTGCACCCATTCCGATCCCAGCACGTGGCGGATCGTCCAGTCCCGCATCCGCCGCAACACCGGCACGCCGACGCTGGCCATGCGGAACTGCAGATCGCTTTCCGCGACGACTTGGTGGCCAACCTTGTGGCGATCCCGGGAATAGCTTTCCAGCCCTCCCAGGACCATGCGCTCGGCCAGGACGCAGGCGTCCTCGATGCCCAGGTTCATGCCGCGTCCGCCGGCCGGGCTGTGAATATGGGCGGCGTCACCGGCGAGGTGCACGCGCCCGGTGCCGTAGGACGCGACCTGGCGCAGACTGACCGTGAACTCGGTCCGCCATAGAACCTCATCGACCCGGCTGCCCTCGGGCAGAAGGGACAAGGCGTCCGGTGCGTTGGCGATGACCCGGTGGCGGCCGCCCGGCAGGGAAATGACGAACAGCACCACGCCCTTGTCATGCATGAACAGGTCGCCTTCGCCATGGCCATGGGGCCAAGTCATGCGCACGTCGGCGAGGCTCCAGGTCTCGGGATAGCGCTCGCCCGCGAAGTTGAGGCCCAGGGCCTTGCGCACGGTGCTGTGCGCGCCGTCGCATCCGGCCAAATAGTCGATGCGGCAGAACTCTTCCGCTCCCTTGGTGGTCAGACGCACGTCGACCCCATGGGCGTCCTGGGTGAATCCGGCAAGTTCCGTCTCTCTTTCGACATGCAGACCGTGCGTGGACAAAGCATCCTCCAGGATCCGCTCGGTCTCGCTCTGCGGCAGCGACAGCATGAAGTTGTAGGGGGCGGGCAGCCGGGTGAAGTCGACGGTGGTCAGCAGGCTGCCGCCGCTGCGCAGATTGATGCGTGGAATCTTCAATCCGGCCTCCAGCAGCCGCGCCGTCACACCGGACGGTTCCAGCAGCGCCAGCGTGCGCGCATTAATGCCGACGGCTTTGCTCAGCTGCGTGCGGTCGGCGGCCTTTTCGATCAGCCGCACGCCGGCCCCCCGGCGGTTGAGTTCCAGGGCCGCGGCCAGCCCTACCGGCCCGGCCCCGACGACCAGGACGGTCGGTGATTTTTGGTCGCTCATTTGAAGGAGTCCTTGCTGTCGAAAAGCCAGACCTGGTTCGGGTTGTTGTCCTCGCAGAACTGCATCTGGAGGTCCGATCCGTCGACGACCGGCGTTTCCGCCGTCAGGCAGTACGGCCTCTCGACGAACTTCCCGTTTACGGGTTCGAGGACGACGGCCATGCCCTTCGGCCTGGCCTTGATGATCAGGCGGTCCTTGGCGTCGCGGTAGTATTGCTGACGCGGTTCCTTGAAATCCTGGCATTCCCGGCTTTCCGTCGACCGGTTGGGCTCGTCGTGCTCCCAGCAGAAGCCCTTGCCGTCGAGGCCGTCGCGAATGCCCGATTCGTGCCGGCCACTCTGGGCCCGCCGCCACTGCTGATGCCAGTCGCCCTCGCACTTCCAAATCTCGATGCCCTTGGCCTTCTCGCGGATACGGTGGCGGACGGAGATGCACATGTCCGGCCGGGATTTCAGGCGGATGAGTTCCGATCCGGGCGTCCAGCAGGCGCCGTATTCCAGGCTCCAGTATTGGCCCTTCTTGCAGTCGCTCGGATCGTCGCGGTAGATCGGCTCCGGATGGTCGCCACCACCTTTCTTGATCAGGCTGGTCACGGTGCTGACGGCCTTCTTGGCGGCCTTCTCGCCGGCATCGGCCAGTTTCTTGGCGGCGTTGGCCGGATTGCCGTACTGTTTGACCGCGTTTGTCACCGTGTTCGCGTTGATCTTGCCGCCGCCCAGATCGCGCAGACCGCGCCAGACGTCGGCGCCGATCTGTTCGGTCAGGGCGCCACCTAGAGATACCAGCTTCTGCCCGGCCTTCAGGAAGTTGACCAGCATGTCGATCGCGCTGCACCCCTGGGCCGGCAGGATCTGGAAATTGGACGCGGAGCGCAGATCGAACCCGGCCTGGATGTTCCAATCCCAGAGCTGCACCGGGCAAGTCGCCGGGAACTTGAAGCGCAGGCCCGAATTGTTGGCGTCGAACGATATCTGCTTGCTGAAGATCGTCTGATTGTTCCACGCCAGCTTGGCATCGCCGTTGAACTGTGCCGCGAAATTGTTTTCGTCCTTGAACAGGCGGAAATCGAAGCCGCCCAGGCGAAGGGTGCTGTTGCTCGGCAGGGTGACCCGGCCGGTGACGTCCAACTCCGTCGCCTTGTCCGGGCTTTTGTAGATTTCGGCGTCGACGCGGGCGGCGTTGAGGCCGAAGATTTCGCCGGCACCATGCGCGACCATCGCGGCCCCCTTGGTCTGCTTGCCGTCGGGCAGTTCGTCGACGCTGGATGCCGCCATCAGCAGCACGTTGTCGAACACTGGATTGTTGTCCTTGTCGACGGCCTGACCCCGGTTGTAGCCCGTATGCTTGATTTTCACCCGGTCAAGCACGGACGAGAGGTGATTGGTCCGGCTGGCCAAATTCTGGAAGGCCGGGATGTTGCTGAACAGGGTAGTGGAGAACAGCGTGCTGAGCTGGATGTAGTCCCGCAGGGTGATGGATTCCGTGTCCAGCGAGACGGCCGTCGGGAACGGCCCGACCGTGCCGGTCTTCTGCGTGAACATGAAGTATTCCTTCTGATAGATCTTGGCCGTGCCCCAGCCGCGGAACACTTTCACGTTGCCGTGCTTGGCGTATTCGAAGGTCGGGTCCTTCATCTGGACGCTGTTCAGGTAGAAGGCCTTGTCCCACCATCCCGGGCGCGTCAGGCGCACGGCCTGATAGGGGTCGCTCTTGCCGGTCTCGCGCGACTTCCGCCAGCCGTAGGAGGCATTCACCTTCAGATGATCCAGCGGCACGTTGATCTGTTTCAGGAACTTCGCCGTTTCGCCGCCGTCCCGGGTGTCGACCTGGGCGAACATGTTCTGCCCGGACAGGATGTCGATGGGGCCGGTGCGCACCTGTTCGACGAAGCCGCGCACGGGCTGCGGCAGGTCGGACGTATCGATGAATTCCTCATTGCCCTTAGGCACGTAGATATAGGTCGCGTTGTTGATCTGCAGATCGTCGGCGACCGTATTGGCGGCCTGGGCGATGAGGTTGGAGATCTTCACGTTGCCGATCAGCACGGCGACGTTGACCGGGTCCAGCAGGCCCGTCTTGCCCTTGGGCCGGTAGATGACGAGGGTGGCTTTCTGGTTGAACAGGGTGATGTCGATTTTGGCCAACTTGCCGTCCTTTTCGAAATCGAACCTGTCCCTCAGGTCGTTCCATTTTTCGGGCAGGGCGGGCACGTTCAGGCTCTTGATCAGGTTGTAGGCGCTGTCGAGCATCGATTTCTGATCTTGGTTCTCCCGCGACACCGATTGCGTGCCGCCGCCGCTTGACGACGACGGGATCAGGTCGAAAGAAATACCGTCGAGCGGGAGCCAGCCGTGGTCGTGCCCGCCGGCGATCCACACGATGCGGCAATCGTTCAGAACGTCGATCCGCGACGTGCGTTCATGGTTGTTCTGGTTGAAGATCAGCCGGGTTTCCGGACACATGCCCTTGGGCAGGGTGGCGATATGGCCCCAGCTGCCGCTGCTTGCCCTGGCCAGGCCGCTGACGGTGATTCGGTTGCCCGTCTGCTTCACCGTGGGGGGCGCGAACTGCTGTCCGTAAACGGACCAGCCGCCCGCGAGCGTGAGGGGCTGCCCGGCCTTGCGTTCGAAGGCGATGCCGTTGAGGCTGACCCATTTGGCGCCCGGAACACGGAAGGTCGAGGTCACTTCGCCCGAGGGGTAGACGTCGACCCGTCCCGTCGTGTTGAAGGCGTTGACGTTGAAGATCAGCGCCTTGGCCGGGCGCATGCCCTGGGGCAGGGTGGTGATGGTGTTGCCGCTGCCGGGGACGACCATGCCCCCCAGGTAGACGGTGTCGCCGACAAGGGTCGCGTTGGCTTCGGTGAAGCCTTCGCCGTAATTCCGCCAGCCGCCCGCCAGCTGCAGAGCGGGCCCTTCCTTGACCGGGAAGGTCAGGCCGTCGAGGCTGATCCAACCCAAGGCCGTGCTGCCGGCGTTCATGCGGATGTCGCCGTTGGGGTAGACGTCGACCCGGGCGGTGCCGTCATTGATGTTGAGGTTGAGGATCATATGGCGCTGTGGGCGCATGCCGGCGGGCAGGACCGCCATCACGTCCATGGAACTGTTGCGGATCAGGCCGGTCACGGTGACGATTCCGCCGTCGAGGGCCACCGAGGCGGGGCGGTAGATGTCGCCGAAGTTGGCGCGGCCGGGTTTCAAGGGCAGGTCCACCCGCTTTTCCGCGGCCTGCGCGGCGGCGGGGACCAGGGCAAGGGCGATAAGGGCGGCCCGGGTAAGGGCGGCGAGGCGGGTGTGGGCAGACATGGCGGGACCTCCTGTCGATTGTTCGACGTTGTGGTCCTGCCCATTACAAGGCCTGTGCCAACGGGCCTGTTGTCATCTAATCAATTGTTATGAAATGAAATTCAGCGGTATGGGCTTGTGTGGCATGGGCCTATGCGTGCTCGCATGCGCGCAACTGCTCATATATGAGCGCTCAATCGTTCACCCCTCGGCCTTCGCCCGAATGCGGTAGAGCTTGTTGCGGTCAATGCCGAGCAGCTTGGCCGCCTGGGTGACGTTGCCGTTGGCCGCGTCCAGCGCGCGGCGCACCAGAACGGCCTCGGCCGCCGCCAGATCGAGGGGCAGAGCGTGCGTGTTTTCGGCCGCCGGCGTCGCGCCCACCCCTGGGTCATTGAGGCGCAAATGTCGGACGTCGATCTCGCTGCCGCCGCTTTCGATCAGGGCGCGCTCGACGATGTTCTTCAACTCACGCACGTTCCCCGGATAGCCGTAGCCAGTCAGGTGGGTCAGGGCGGCATCCGAATAACCGGGCGGCGGACAACCCATTTCTTCCGCGAACATGCGCATGAAATGGAGGGCGAGCAGGGGAATGTCGTCCCGCCGGTTGCGCAGCGGTGGGGCGGTCACGGTGAAGCGGGCGAGGCGGTAATAAAGATCTTCGCGCAACGCGGAGACCGGCTCGTTCGTCGCCGACAGGACGCGGACGTCGACCTGTCGGTCGGTCTTGGCGCCGAGTGGGCGGATCATGCCGTCTTCCAGGACGCGGAGCAGCTTGGGCTGCACGGCGATGGGCATGGCGCCGACCTCGTCCAGGAACAGCGTGCCGCCGTCGGCCATGGCGAAGAAGCCGGTCTGATCCCGCCTGGCGCCGGTGAACGCCCCGGTCAGATGACCGAACAGCAGGGATTCCGCCAATTCATCGGGGATCGCCGCGCAATTCACGGCCACGAAGGGCTTGTCGGAACGGGATGAGCCCGCGTGGATGGCGCGGGCGATCAACTCCTTGCCGGTGCCGCTTTCACCCGTGATCAGAACGGAGACCGACCCGGCGTTCTGCAGCAGGCCGATCTCGCGCAGGATTTCGCGCATGGTCGGACTCTGGCCGACGAAGCCCTCGATGCCCCATCGATCGGCCTCCTGGCGGGCCAGCATGTTCAGCCGGTTGTCCAGGGCCTTGCGCCGGGCGATTTCGTCTTCCAGCGCGCGGTTCTTGTCCGCCAGCGCGCGCAGCAGCATCGCCTTTTCCAGATGCGTGCGCAGGCGGGCGATAACCTCGTCCTGCCAGAACGGCTTGGTGACGTAGTCGACGCCGCCGGCCTGGATACCTTCGACGATGCGTTCCTTGCTGGTGTCGGCGGTCAGGAAGATCACCGGGATGGCGGCGGTTTCGGGCGCGGCCTTCAGATGGCGGCACACCTCGATGCCGTCCATGCCTGGCAGGCCGATGTCCAACAGAATTACATCGGGCCGTTCCCGCGTGGCGATGTCGATCGCCGTGGCACCCGATTTGGCGACCAGCACCGAGAAACCAGCCTTTTCCAGCGCCCCGATCAGAACGTCGAGATTGGCCGGAATATCATCGACCACCAGGACCTTGGCCTCCCGGATGTGGGCAATCGGGTCAGTCATGTTCCAATCCTTCCAATAGGCGGCCGACGGCTGCCATGTCGTAGGCCGCGCAATGTTCCCGCAGGCGGAAGGCGAGGGCGCGCTCCGGCGCGCCCAAGGCCTCGAGGGCTGCCAGATGGCGTTTAAGGTCGGTGACGTTGTGGCGTGCGGCAGCTTCCCGTAACGACCGCAACAAGGTGTCCGGCATGTTCGGTTTGTCGGCCGGGTCCGTCGCCGGTGCCGTCTGCGTGTCCGCGAAAGGCACACCGAGTAGACGGACAAGACAATCCTGGAGCGCCGCCATCTGCACTGGCTTGCTGAGGAAATCGTCGAACCCGGCCTGCAGGAAGGCATCGCGCTCATGCGCGAGGGCCGAGGCCGAAACGGCGACGAGTTTAGGTCCTGCCCCGCCCCGCGCCCTGATCTGCCGCATCGCTTCCAGGCCGTCCATGCTCGGCATGCGGATATCGAGGAACAGGATGTCGATGGCGCCGTCCGCAACCAGGGCAAGGGCCGAAGAGCCATCCGCCGCCTGCGATACGGTTGCGCCCGCATGCATCAGCATGCGGCTCAGCACGGTACGGTTTTCCGCGATGTCGTCGGCCACGCCGGCGTGCACCGTGATCCCGGGGGCCAGATGCCGGCCGGCGCCGGCCGCGGGCAGGCGGACGGCCACGGGATCGGAATCGTCAGCCGGCAGGCGCAGGGTGAAGCGGAAGCGCGCCCCCTCGCCGGGCGCCGAGACGACCGATAACTCACCGTCCATCAAGGCGACGTATCGCCGGGCGATGGCAAGGCCCAGGCCCGTACCGCCCTGCTGTCGTCCTTCCGCGTCCTGGGCAAAGGGATCGAAGATGTCAGCCTGCCGGTTGACCGGTATCCCCGGTCCCGTATCCTCAACCTCGAAAGCGTAGAGGCCGTCGCCCGAGGTGCTGATGCGCAATGCGACGTGGCCCGCCGCCGTGAACTTGACGGCGTTGCCCAGCAGGTTGGTCAGAACCTGACGCAATTTGGCCTCATCCCCCGTGACGCGGCCGATCCCCGGCGTCATCTCGAATGTCCAGGCCAGGTGCTTTTCGGCGCATCGTGCGGCAAAGATCAGCGTCAGTTCACGCAACAGGTCACCGATGTCGAAGCGGGACGGCACCACAGTCTCGCCCCCCGCCTCGATCTTCGACAAGTCCAGCACGTCGTTGACGACGGCCAGCAGGTGCCGCCCACCGATCCGTATGGCTTCGATGGACTTGCGGTGATCGGCGGTGATCCCGGGGTCGGTTTCCAGCAACTGCGCATGGCCGATGACGGCATTCAGCGGCGTGCGGATTTCGTGGCTCATGTTGGCCAGGAACTGGGACTTCATCGCGTTGGCCCGGTGTTCGCGGTCGCGGTCCAATGCCGCTTCCAGCGACAGGCGCTGCCGGCGCTGCAGTTCGCGCGCGACGAACGCGGCGCTGACGCCCGCCAGCAGCAGGATGACGGTCTTGCCCAAATATAGGCTCGGCGTCATGAAGATGGCGTCTCCGGCCCGATCCAGGCCGTAGGCCGAAAACGTGTGAAGCACGAGCCCGAGGTACTCCGCCGCGGCCAATCCGCCCGTGAACAGGCAGAGCCGGTGGTCGAGATAGAGCGTCGAGAGGATGATGAACAGGAAGTAGGCCAGCAACGGCGGCGTGGCGAGGGCATAGACCGGGCTGGCCAGCGCGCCTTGGATCAGAAGAATGACCGCCGACATGGCCGTGATCTCGACGCCGGCGCTCGCGTACCATCGCCAGGCGCGCACCGGGATACCCCGCCGTATTTTCCTGCGGATCATGCGCAACATGCCGAACTCGAAGACCGTGATCGCCGCCACCACGATCAGCGCCGTCAGGGGCGCAATGGCGTCGGTGATGCCGTGCTGACTGTAGAACCAAAGCCCGAGAACGCTGAGGAACACGGTCGCGGCGCCGAACACCAGCCCGAGGGCGCGCGCACGCAAGGCCTGACTCTCCAGCATCTCGACCGCCAGCGCGCGCTCGAACGTGGAGATCATTCCCGTATCGGGCGCCGAGGATACTGCCTGTCTTGTTGAAACCGCCACGGCTTCGCCCCCCCATCTGCCACTATTATAAGCTGCATGGCGGTCGGTAGAAACGTACAGACGTCGGCTTCGCTCCAAAGGTCGCCCACAGGAGGCCCTAAGATTCGCCACCCCGACCGCACGGGATAGAAACGCGCTAAGAACGGGGCGATCGCCGCGCGGTCACGGAGGTTGACCGGCAGTGATCAAATTAAGCTGTGATTGGACAAACTAAGATGTTTCCGACAACAGATGTAGGAAACGACTCTGGATTTTAATAACCGGTCCATTTCCGGGGGTTTGTCGGCATTCTATCGTTTAAAAATTGGCGGACTAAATTTTAGAACTCGGCAAATTCACATATCGGCGGTTATGACTTTTATGGGCGCTTCCCATGACGATGCGGACTGCGCCAGTTTGCGGCGGGCGCGCGGACGAGGGCCGACCTCCTTTTATGCAACCCGACCGCGCGGGGGCAGGTTGCCTCGGAAATTTCCCGCGCTCAGGCTTCGTCCTCATCCGGTGTTTCAGCTTTGGCTTCTTCCAACTTCTTCTCAAGTTCAAACCCGATCCGGCGCGGTTCGGGCTTCTCCTTCTTGAGCGCGACCAATAAGACGTTCACTTGCGAGATGTGCTGGATAAGTTCTACTGGTCGTCCATCAAGGTTGGTGCCGTGGAAGATTACAAAGTCAGGCCCCCAGTACCCTAGATCGTCTATATGGACTGGCTCAGTTGGTGAGAAGTTGACTAGGCGTGCGCCAATCTCATGTTCATCATCAAGTTCTTTCTCGAAGTTGATGATCGATCTGACTAGGCGTTCATGTGCCCAACGAGCAGGGTTTATTTGAATGTCGTTGCGCAACGAGTCTGCAAGGGCTTGAGAGAGGGAGGCTGTGCCACTTCTAGTATCCACGTGCCACTTCTAGTATCCACGATTCCATCCAATGACACCGGGTTAACCATGGCGTATGCCCTCCAAGGCTAAAATCCTATCTACCATCTCGTGGAACACGTCACCGTCCACGATCACATGGTCAGGTCGAGTGTCGTTGGCGTGTTGAATGATGCGCTCAAGCGTCATCTCGGATGAACCATTCGGCGGCGAGACAATCAGGTCAGAGCGCAACACGCTCTCAAGGTCAACGCCCGAAACTGGCTCGGTCCATCCAATAGTCATCAATTTGTTCATGCGTATTTCCTTTAACCAATCTAACTATTCGACCGCCCGGCTTTCTCTGTCCATTTCGTGTGGCATCTTCTTTCGCCAACAACGATCCCCGCGTTCCCAAACCACGTCGGGCGTGATCTTCTTGAATTCCGCCAAAACCTTTTTATCGATGGCGGGATTTCCGTTTTGGTTTGTGTATGTGAACTCTTTGCCGAACTGTTTGATGATGTCGTAGACGACCATCTCTTGGTACAGCCGGGTCCGTCTATCGAGTTCCGCCTTCATAAACTCAGCGACTTCCTTTGTGCTCATGGCGACCTCCTGAACTTGGGGCGATCTTATACCATAGGTCGTATTTCGAGTCCCCGAAGGGATTGCGCTTCGTTCTGCGCTTGTTCTCACGCTGCGGCTCTGTTATAATAGTTACTATTATGGAGACACCTGGAACCCGCAAGGCTTGTACCCTACCGCCCGAGACGGCTGATCTTCTTCGCGCCCTGATGGCTATGGAGGCGAAGGACAACCGCTCGACCTACGCGACCGAGATTATTCACGAGGCGTTGAAGGCGGAGTGCCATCGGCGCGGCTTCGCGACGACGCCCTTCGGATGGGAAGTCGAGGGCATTGCGGAACCGATCTATGGGCATCCCCGCGCCGTCTATTTCAAACATCGTCAGTTCGACGCCTTCGGCCTGTCGATTGACGACGCTCAATACATCGCGGACGGACTTCGGCAAGCCGCCGCGACCGGCGGCAACATAGTCGTCGAAACCACGATTGATGATCGGCGGATCGTGATGACGGACAAGGGCAAGGGCGTGAAGGTCATGGTCGATGACGTGACGATCACCATGCCCCGCATGGTCGCGGTCGATCTGGCCGAAGCTATCGAGCATCAAATTGAAAAGGCGGGCGCATGACCTTCGCCGCCGAACGCGATGCCCTATTTGATACGCTGATCGAACGCCCCTGGTCGTTTTGGGTCACGCTTGCGTTCAACGACCCTGACGGCGCGGCTCCGCATGAAAGCATAGCGCCACCGATCATGCGGGAGAGACTTCGCGACTGGGACGCTCGGATGAACAGGGCGTTGATCGGTCCAAAATGGATGCGCCGGCCTGACGAACGCATTCAATGGATATTCATGCCCGAACTGATCGACCGCAACCCGCACTGACACGGCTTCGTTGAAGCGTTGCCGGACCATTGTGAGACGTTCGCGGACACCGCCGAACGAATTTGGAAAAGTGAACTAGTGACCAAAGGCAGCACAGCAATCAAGCCATTCAGCAAACGACTCGCAAAAAGACGCTATCTGACAAAAAACACCGACCAACCAGTGAACTACGAAAACTTCATTCTGTCCCGCGAACTCATTCACTGACCATAGGCTCTACAGCCCGCGCCGGGGTGCGACGCTAACCGGAGGCAGCGACAGCCGATTGAACTCAAACCAGCGACGGTCACAGGACCACCGCAAAGGATGTTCTTTGCCTGATCACTACCGCTCGAGCCCTTGCCGCTCCCTACCTCTCCCCGAGACGCAAGCCCAAAGGAACGCGCCAGCGTTCCGACGGCGACGCGGCTCCACTCCTACCAATCTCTGAAAAAGAATCCGAGGGTTTTCAAGATGAGAATGACGAACAAAATGACCACGAATATCGCTGCAAGAAACTCAAGAAACGTGAGCCACTTGAGTTGCAGGCCATCTCCCTTGATGTCCACGCCATCTCCTCGAAAGAGCGCCTCCGCCGGGATGGAAACATTCTCGCCACCGGCTTTGATTTCCGAAAAGGTTGGCTCACTCACCCGAAGTAGCGCATCCACATAGGAGCCTTTCGAAAGGCTGTTGCAAACAATCTTTTGATATGACCCGTTCGGAGGGGTCGTAAACTTGCAGTCATCGATTTGCCGAAGTTCACGTTCGATGGTGGTCGATGGCCCAAGGTCAATTGTGATCGCAACATCTCTTGCCGTATTGCCATGCTTATGGGCTACACGAAAATAGATGTAGTTCCCCCTCTCAAACCGAACCGGCGTCACCTGCACCTTCACAATTTCAAGAGAGGCCGAATCATTCTTTCGCTCCCCGTCCTTCGGTGGCTTGCTAGCCTCCGACTGGTCCCCCTTCATTTGGACGTTCACATTGACGCCCTGAATGAAATCCAAGTTCCAGACAATCAAGCCAGCGACGATCAGGGCAAACACGATCACCCCAAGAACTTTCGCTCGCCCTATCGTCGCGAGAAGTCGTCTCAGTTCTTCAATCATGCCGCATTCTATCTGTTGTGATCGATACAGTCGAACTCGATCACACCGGCCCGAGTTTCGCCGGTCGCGCCGTATGCCATCACATAGCGCCCTTATCCTGGCGCATCTCCATCTTCGTTCGCCTACCGGCACACGCGCGACCGGCGAATACCCCCTGTAAGTCACCACTTACTTACAAGTTATTGATATTGTTTACTTATTCATCTTTTCGCCTAAACTTTCCCATCACCAACCCCAACCAAGGAGTCCCCATGGAAACCAAGATCATCACCCTCGACGAACTCGCCACCATCCACGACGGCCTAACACACGCCAAACGCGCCGTCGCCGGCTCTGCCGTCATATTCACGGGCGATCATCCTCAATACGGAACCGTCACACTCGTGCAGTGCGATGACCAAGCCGTCATGGTTTACGACGGCGTTCCCTTCCTTGAGCCCGGCCACGCGCCCACGGCGGAACCCGACTTCATCGAGGAAGCTGCGTGACTAACTCGAAACCTTGTGGGAGTTTTCTTATAGGGCGGCTTTCGAGCCGCCCTACTTCGTGACGAAAGCCCGTTGCACCGGGACACATTTTGATACACTGCCCCGCGCTCGGGAAATTCAAGAGAACTTCATATGCCCTACGAATGGTTCAACTTTCGGTACTGCCCAAACGGACACATGCTTTATTCACCGGAGACGATTGAGCCGGGGGAACATTGCAGCAGGTGCGGCGAAGCCTATTTGCATGAATGCCCGAACTGCGGCCACGATTTGAAGCTCGCCTTTAAGTCGATGACGTGGTCAAGCACGGGTAAGGCGATGTCCTTCCCAAAGCGTCCTGCATTTTGCAAAGGATGCGGCAAGCCCTTCCCCTGGACGGAGAGAACGCACAAGCAAGTTGACGACGCCGGCATTTGGGGATTGCTCCACTCGGAAGTCGTCACGCTAGCAAAGAGCCGCTTCGAGGGCGGTCATTATGCTGATGCGGTTGAGGCCGTCTTCAAGCAAATCAACACGGACGTCAAGAAGCTGTATCGAGATGCTCAGGGTCAAGAATTTGATGGCGTTGACCTGATGCGGAAGGCCTTCCGGCACGAGAAGCCGGCCATCCCGCTCAGTGAGATTGATACGGAAACTGGGCGGAGCATACAGCAGGGCTACATGGATATCTTCGCCGGCTCAATGGCGGCGATCAGAAACCCCAAGGCGCATGGCAATGTAGAGATCACCGCCGAACGCGCGGTCCATCTCTTGATGCTCGGGAGTCTACTTTTTCATGCGCTTGATGAGCGCCCCCGAGTTGAACTGAAAGAGGAAAAATGAGCATCACAATTGGTGTCACAAAATCAGCAAAAGCTGTGACACCAAAATCACTTAAGTTGTTGTTTTTAAATGATTTTATAGAGT
>TARA_R110001592_G_scaffold61158_22_pt1 | contig 38614 bp, 33 predicted proteins | sample TARA_R110001592 | Tara Oceans TARA_R110001592 (sample SAMEA4398387) | marine metagenome | biome: Polar Biome; feature: [SRF] surface water layer (ENVO:00010504); material: water (ENVO:00002006), including particulate matter (ENVO:01000060) such as... | depth 5 m | reverse complement strand
GTGGCATTGGCCTCTCCGCGGTTATCGGCGCAGTGATGGCAAAAGCCAGCCGTATTATCGCCATCGATATTAACGAGTCTAAATTTGAGTTGGCTAAAAAGCTCGGCGCCACCGATTGCATTAACCCCAAGCTCTTCGACAAGCCAATACAGGACATCATTGTAGAGCTGACCGATGGCGGCGTGGATTTTTCCTTTGAATGCATCGGCAACGTCAATACCATGCGCTCGGCTTTAGAGTGCTGCCATAAGGGCTGGGGCGAGTCTGTCATTATTGGTGTTGCAGGTGCAGGGCAAGAAATTTCGACCCGGCCTTTTCAGCTAGTAACCGGGCGAGTATGGCGCGGCACCGCCTTTGGTGGTGTGCGGGGCCGCTCCGAGCTACCTGACTACGTAGAACGCTACTTAGCAGGGGAATTTAAACTCAGCGACTTCATCACCCACACCATGCCGTTAGAGGATATAAACGAAGCCTTTGAGCTGATGCATGAAGGCAAAAGTATTCGCTCAGTCATCCATTACTAATCCGAAAAGAACCAGAGGACATTGCCCCACGGGGCAATGTAGGAGCGTATGAGTATAGAAAACATCAGCAGTAATAAATGTTTTGGCGGCTGGCATAAACAATATACGCACCGCTCATCGGTACTAAATTGCGACATGCGTTTCGCGATTTATCTGCCTCCGCAGGCCTCAGCAGGTGAAACTGTGCCCGCCTTATACTGGCTTTCAGGCCTCACCTGTACCGACGAAAATTTTATGCAAAAGAGCGGCGTGCAGCGCATAGCAGCAGAATTGGGTATCGCAATCATTGCACCCGACACCAGCCCCCGCGGTGACGATGTTGCCGACGATGACGCTTACGACCTAGGCAAGGGTGCTGGCTTCTATATCAACGCCACCCAAGCGCCGTGGAATCGTCATTACCAAATGTATGATTACATTGTGAAAGAATTACCCGAGCTGATAGAAGCAAGCTTTCCGATATCCGCTATGCGTTCAATTTCAGGCCACTCAATGGGTGGTCACGGCGCACTGACGATTGCGCTGAAAAATCCGCTGCGTTACCGGTCAGTGTCCGCATTCAGCCCCATCAGCAACCCGATTAATTGTCCTTGGGGGCAAAAAGCCTTCACCGCGTATTTGGGCGAAGACAAAACCCAGTGGCTGGAACACGACGCTAGCGAACTGATGCGCATGGCCCGCCAATTTATTCCCGCCAGAGTTGAGCAAGGCAATGCCGATCCATTTTTGGAAGAACAATTAAAACCAGAGTCTCTTTCCGCAGCAGCCAAAGTCAGTGGCTACCCCCTAGAGCTAAACAGCCACGACGGCTATGACCACAGCTACTATTTTATCGCCAGCTTTATTGAAGAGCACCTGCGCTTTCATGCGGCGCACTTACAGACTTAAGCTAGGAATAATGTGCCGGCCCCTGCGCCGGCACACTGATAAGCCAATTACTGAGTGACAGGCAAGGGCAACGCCGCAACGGAAGGCATTGCCAAGCTTCCCAGCCAGATATAGCCGTCGTATTCATTTACGCTGGTCACGGTGTGGTAAATACCACTGTGCGACTGCAAATTGAATGTGACTTTGCCGTTCAAATCCAAGCCTAAGGCAAAGCCAAGCTGACTCTTGGGCACCAACAGGGATGGCGGCAACCCACCCAATAACTTACGTATAAAAGGATAGGACGCCAGCGCATCCATTTCACTACTGCGCAGCGCCGGCATCGCCAGCCAAAAAGTATCTACGCCATTAAAAGTAATATTATCCGGCATACCGGGCAAGCCATCTATAAAGGTATCTTTTACACCGGCCTTTGGCCCCTTAAGCCACAAACGCGTGACCCGCGACGCACCTGTCTCGTTGACTAACACCCAGCTATCTTCAGGCCCAAGAGCCACCCCGTTAGCAAAATAAAGTCCGCTTAAGTGCACTTTAGTTTGCCCACTAGCGGGGGTGTAGCTAAGCAGACGCCCCGTTGCACTAGCCTCTACTATATCGTAGATATAATCATGTAAACCAAAGCGGCCCGAGGCATCGCTGAACCAAATAGTGCCATCGCCTGCAACGTCGACATCGTCGATAAAGCGCAGAGTCGAATCATCGGCATAATCAACAAGAGTAGATATTTCACCGCTGGGTGACACTGACAGCAAGCCCTTGAAAGCATCGGCAACAATTAAATTCCCTGCACCATCAAATTGCATACCCAGAGGTCGACCACCGGTATTAACAAACGCCCGAATGGAGCCCTCAACAACTCGCCCCTCACTCACCGTAAAGCGGACAATTCGACCATCTTGATAGCCAGTATAAAAGTAGCCATCAGGCCCCTTCACAATATCTTCTGGTCCGGTCCCACGGTTTTGCAAGTAAATGGCCAACCCAGCTAAACGTTCATTAGCGGCAAATTCTCCAGTCAACGATCCGCTTTTTGGAGGATCAAATACTATGGGCTCAATGGGTGAACGGATATATAGAGCCAATATAGCAGTCGCTAAAATTAGAATAACAATGCTGCACACACCTAAAAGACGTCCCATGAAATACTACTCGCTGTGTTATTTTTTTATGCTCTCGACCCGCTGAAACACGTCTGATGGCCCAATCAAAACGACTAGCGCTATGAGCGATATGCCGCTATGCTAAATTTTAGCATTTGACGACAGCATGCTAGTATTTATTATGGATGTAAACCTATGCGCCCTCTCGTACGATCTTCGGCTCTAAGCGGCTTCCCAGAACTAGTGCAAGAGCTAAACGCAGATCCCGAGCCCTTGTTGCGGCAATTCAATATAGACCCCGGGAGACTCAACGATCTCGACTATCTGATATTTTTCCATAGTGTGATGCAACTGCTTGAAACCAGCGCGGACATACTAGAGTGCCCCGACCTTGGTTTACGCTTATCTAGAAAACAAAATTTAGAAACCCTTGGCCCTATTGCCATTATGGCGCGCGCGTCAAATACGGTTCGCGACGCCCTGTTTTGTATTACCCGCTATATCGCTCATCACAGTCCAGCTATCACCCTGTCATTAGACGATACCTCAGCACCCAACTTCCCACGCCTCATGCTCGATATCAATGTAGATGACTATCCTTATCGCCACCAAACCACCGAGATGTCAGTCGGACTAATGGCAAACGTCCATGCCATGCTCACTGAAAATCGCAAAAAACCCGAAGCGATACTTTTTCGACACAGCAGAATAATGGATGCAAAAACCTATAATCGCCACTTCGGCTGTCCGGTACTCTTCAATCAGGAGTGCAATGCCCTAGTATTGACGCCAGAACAATTTGACTTCCCAATTCGCACAGCGGATTCTTTCCAGCGCGACATTATCGCCAGCTACGTCATAAAAAAAGGCAGTACCTCACCCGTCACCTTTATTGAACAAACCAAATTTATAATTAGCCGCTTACTACCTGCCCAGTGCTGTAATATTAAAACCGTCGCAAAGGAATTATTTATGCACCAGCGCACCCTCCAGCGCCGGCTAAAGGACGAAGACCATATCTTTGAGGAAATGGTAGACGAAATACGCAGGCACGATGCACAAAACTTTCTCGCTGAGCATGGCATGCCAATGGCTCAAATTGCAGGCTTATTGGGGTACCAAGAACAAAGCTCATTCAACCGAGCAGCCAAACGCTGGTTTGGCGTCACGCCCAATGCATATCGAAAGTCACTGCAAACAACAATAAAACGAGAAATATGATCTACCCGCCATCTAGCTATCGCTATATAGACGACACAGATTATACAAACGTGAATAATAGCCGACCCAAAAGTCATCAAAAGATAAAAATGGGTCGCCAAATGACAATTTAATGCGTAAGAGTTTCGGCATCATCGCACGCTCAAAAATTATTAAACAATATCCGCCGATTACCACTTTGAAGGAACAGTCCATGCAGCAACGTCGCTTGTCACCGCATAAGAGCCGCCGGCACTTATTGCACACCGGTATTTGTCTCGCTATTGCTAGCTCTCTAAACAGTGCTTTTGCAGCCCCAATGCTGGAAGAAGTCTTGGTCACCGCGCAAAAGAGCAGCCAGAGCACCCAAGATATACCAGTTGCAGTTACCGGCTTGACCAGCGGCCAGCTGGACAAATACGGCTTTGAGAACGCCAGCGACATCTCTGCGCAAGTGCCTAATATGCAGGTCAGCGGCCCCTACGGCGATATTCAACCTATCTTCGCCATTCGCGGTGTCAGCATGTCTGACTACAGCTCCAACCAAGCGAGCCCCATCGGCGTTTATGTCGATGAAACCTATCTCGCTCCAGTTTATAGTCACGGTGCTAACTTTTTTGACATCGAGCGCCTCGAGGTACTGCGCGGCCCTCAGGGCACTCTATACGGTAAAAACACCACCGGTGGTGCCATCAACATCATCACCCGTACCCCACAATTCAATGATGATCCCAGCAATTACATTAAACTGGGTGTCGGTAGTTTCAACGCAACGACTGCTGAAGCCGGTGCCGAAACTCAACTCATTGATGGCATTTTAGCCGCCCGCGGTGCAATAAGCTTTAAACGTGATGAAGGTTACGTAGAGATTGTTGGCCGCGACGCAAATGGCGCGCAAACCGATTTCCAAGGTGGCCGCCTTGCCCTGCATTTCGCCCCAAACGATGCCTGGGATGCGGTCCTTAAATACACCGTATCGGGCAATGATGCCTTGAGCACACCTGCCCGTAATGAAGGTAGAACCGATTTGATAGGCGCGCCCAATTCTGACTACAACGCCTACTCGCGCCAAAGTCGTAATTTGGACTTCCATGAAACCGAGGCCAATGAAGTCGGCGCCCTCATTACTAACACTGATATCGTTGGCTTGACGGTCACTTTCGCAGGCGATTATTACTCTATTACCTCGGTAACATCCTATTACGATGCCGATTACTACCAGAAAGCCGATACCGATGGCTCGCCCAACGATTTGCTGACCATCACCTGGTCCTCTAACACCATCGGCTACAGCCAAGATCTACGCTTCGCATCTGAATTCGACGGCATGTTTAACATCATCGCCGGCGTCTATTACGGATATGAAGATCAGTATATGAACAACGTATACGACATTTTCGACACCCCACCAGATCTGCGTGTTGGCCTTGCGAAACCGGATACTGCCCAGCAGTACCCGTTCTTGCTCGACTACGGCATGTTAGATCAGCGCATGGAAACCAAAAAAGATAGCTTGGCGGCTTACACCCAAATGCGCTTTGATTTCACTGATCGCTTGGGTATGGATTTAGGTCTGCGCTATACCAAAGACGGCAATGAGCAAAGCTACTTCAATATTTCCCGAGTGGGTTACGACGGCAGCCCTAGAGGCACCTATGTGCCGGGCAATAATACCGGCGTAGATGACGCCTATATCTCACTGCCGCTATCTCAATCACAACTAGTCGATATTCTCGGTGACCCTACTTTATTAGCGAATCTACTGAATATTGGCTACACACACGGTCCCTACACGCTAGACTCAGCGCCCGCGCTGGAAGCAGACGAAGCCGAATGGACCGGCAAACTCGGCTTGGACTACCGCATCAACGACGATGTTATGGTCTACGTCAGCGCTAGTCACGGTTATCGCAGTGGTAGCTTCAACGGCGGCGCGTACTATCTTGCCCGGCCCATTGAAACCGCTTACGCATCACCAGAGTATATCGATGCTTTTGAAGTCGGTTTCAAAGCCGATCTGCTAGACAACAGTATGCGTTTAAACGCCGCCCTGTTTTCTTATGACTATACCGACCAGCAGTTCATCAACGTAGTTGGTTTTTCTAACTTCCTAGAAAATGCCGGTAGCTCAAAAATTGCCGGTGCCGAAGCAGAGTTCTGGGCACGCCTGACAGAAAAACTTACCCTGCAAATTGGTCTCGGCTACTTGCAAACTGAGTTTTCAGAGTTGACCTTAGCCAATACCGAGACCATCGCTGATGCCGACGACCGTGTTGACTTAAGTGGTAATGAGCTGATCTCTGCACCCAAGCTTAACTACAGCATCTCGCTGGATTATGATATTTGGGAAACCGACTCAGGCTATCTAACCACCAACCTAAATGGCAACTTCCAGGATGAGCAATGGTATAGCGCCTATAACGACCAATTCGGCTACGGAGAAATTCGTCAAGGTGCATACTGGTTGTTCAATGCACGCACTAGCTGGCACTCAAGCGACGACAGCTATTCAGTATCCTTATGGGTTAAAAACATAATGGATAAGGAATACGATAGCTACGGGATTAATCTCCAAGCCGGCTTTGGTCACGACAATTATCTGGCTGGACCACCGCGCACCTATGGTGCCGAAGTGACTTACCGCTTCTAAATATTAGCGTCAACACGCTGACGCTAATACCCCACCACAGCAGGCCACGCAAGGAAGCGGGCCTGCTTAATACTGTTAAAAACCCGCCACGATTAGACTGTTAGCCCCTCGAAGGCAAGTCAACACCCCGCTTTAGCTGCGCCATTTACGTATTGAATACTACTAGGCAATGGAGCCAATATAGCAGTATGTGAATTTATCCATTCCGACACATTGCCGGAATAGGAGTCTTAGATTGATAAACCCTAGAATACTTGGCTCTATCCGGGCCAACCCAATTTCACTTGGCCAACTGCTAATCGCCGGCGGCTTTATTGCTCCTACTACACTGCAGCACGCCTTAAAGGCACAGCGGTGGAATCGACGCCGTCTTGGCGAAGTGCTTGTTCAGCGCCACGAACTCAGTGATATAGAAAAGCGCACCATACTTAAGCTGCAGGAAAAACTTAGCAAACACACACTCGCCCTTACGTCTGATGGCAGTATGAACCAAGCCTTACAACTTAGCTTAGGCCAGTTGCTACTAGACAGCGGAGAAATCAGTCACGCACAACTGGACTCAGCATTAGCTGAGCACAGCCGCCAACATCGCCGCCTTGGTGAGGTCTTAGTTGAGCAGCAAGTCATCACGCCAGCTCGCCTGACACAATGGCTTCAACTGCAGAAAAAACTGATCAGCGCCGCCGCAATAGCGACTTGTATGATGGCCGCCAGCGGCAATGCCGCCGCAGATGACAATGAACAAAGCCTGTGGAAGAAATTTATTTCAGGAAAGTTTTCTCAAGAAAAAACCAGCGACTCGCAGCGAGCCTGGGGACAGCAAGCCAGTAATAACCTCGCAAATCTAAACATCCAAAATCGCGACTTAAGCGAATTAAAGCGCAGCCGCGACGGCACTCTCACTCTCAGATTTGGCCAAAAAGGCTTGAATATCGTCAAGCGATTTTAAACTTATCTCTGGGCGTTGACAGCCAAGACCCGAGATAGGTAAGAAACTTTAATCGTCTTCGTTGGCTTCGCGAATTCGCTCGCGACGCTCGGCCTCTTCCTCCATCACCGCCTTGATTTCCAGCAGTACAGAATCGACATCAGCGGCTTCTCCACTGTCTTCAAACAGGCCTGTTAGTTCAGTATCTTCGGTGAGTTCGCCTTCTTCATACAAGGCCCACATCTCATCGGCATAACGAGTTTCCAACAACTCAGGGGCAAACTGACCATAGTACTCAGTCATGTTATTGACATCGCGATGCAGCATACTTTCAGCGTTATTATTTCCCGCAGCGTCGACAGCTTGGGGTAAGTCTATAATCACGGGGCCGTACTCATCCACCAAGACATTAAATTCTGACAGATCGCCATGAACTAAACCCGCCACCAGCATTAGTTTAACGTAATGCATGACTAGCGCATGATCTTCACAGGCTTGCTCGGCAGGCATGGATACGTCATTCAAACGCGGCGCCACGCCACCTTCTTCATCAGTGACCAGCTCCATAAGCAACACCCCGTCAAAACAGCCATAGGGTTGCGGCACTCGAACGCCAGCCCTCGCTAAGCGGTATAGCGCATCGACCTCTGCATTGTGCCAGGCATCTTCCTGCTGTTTACGGCCGAATTTAGAACCTTTTTCCATAGCCCGCGCGCGGCGACTATTGCGAACCTTGCGGCCTTCTTGATAGAGCACGGCCTGTTTAAAGCTTCGCTGTGCCGCCTCTTTATATACCTTCGCACAGCGAATTTCCTCGCCACAGCGCACCACATACACAGAGGCTTCTTTACCACTCATCAATGGTCGAAGTACTTCATCCACAATGCCATCATCAATCAGCGGTTGTATGCGTTTTGGGGTTTTCATTATGTCCTTCACGTTATTCCGGGTAAAACCGGATAAATCGACACTTCATCAGCAAATCTGACCACTATAAAGCGCGGTGTACATTTAGGCCATCGCCCTAGGCTATAGTAGCCACACTGCAGTGTGACATATCATCGGCCAATATTGGCAACGCCGTTCAGCGTATTCTAATTAGATTTTTTGACGTAAGCGCTAATTATAACAATACGCGTGCCATTGACTCGACCTTCGATGTGCTCAGGATTATTAGTCAGTGAAATACCGCGGACCGCAGTGCCACGCTTGGCAATAAAACTTGCGCCTTTAACATCCAAATCCTTTACCAGCACAACCGTGTCGCCTGCAAATAGCTGACTGCCATTGCTATCTAGGGTTGGATCATCATCGTCCACCGGCGCATCCATTGCATCTGCCCAAGCCTGGGTTTCCTCGTCTAAATACACCATGTCTAGCAAATCTTGCGCCCAAGGCTCCGCCGCCAAGCGCTTTAACAATCTATAAGACAATACTTGCACGGCGGGAATAGCGCTCCACACCGTGTCATTCAAACTGTGCCAGCGCTTAGTGTCCAGCTCACTGCCCGCCGCCAACTGATCGCGGCACTGCACACACGTCATAACACACTGATCATGATTAGCATCATCATAGGGGGGCACTGCAAAAACCGCGAGCTGTTCAGGGGATGCACATAATTCGCAGCGAGAATCGCTGCGCTGCATTAAAGCTTGCTCGGTATTCATAAGACATCCGTTCTGGAAACGGCGTATTTTAAAGCCTAGCGACAGCAGAAACGACTTAAAAGAACCAAAAAGGCAAAAAACTTATTGATGCGAGCCGGAGATTAGACGCTGCTGAAGCGCAGTCCCTAATACGCAGCTCAGAAAATCACGCAGTCTGATTCTCAGTAGCAGAAACAGATGCCGCCGCCTCTTTATCTGTGGCTGCGCCCTCATTGACAAAGGTCAGGCGCGGAGCATCATGTTTTTTTACCTGACTAGCGCCGACAAACTGACCACCGGACTCAATCACCAGTTCACGCACTTTAATCTCACCACTCACCTGTCCAGAGGCAACGATTTCAAGACGATCAGCATCTATCTTACCGTCTAATACGCCGCTCACTAATACCCGCTTTGCTTTGACATCACCGATAAAACGACCACCTGCACCAACAATCACGTCATTCTCTGACTTCAAATTACCCTTCATAAGCCCATCAAGGTGAAAGTCATGATTCAGCTGGATGTCGCCGGTAAACGTGGCACCAACTGCGACCACCGTCGTTCTGGAACTGCCGTCGGTTTTCTTAGTGTTTTTGCCAGGGAATCCCATTTAATTTGCTCCTCGCGGGTAAAAAGTACATCGTAATTTTCCCAAGACCACTCCATAAAGGGCCCCGGAGCCAAGCGTCGATGCAAATGTCTGACTTCGTAATGCAGATGTGGCGCAGTAGACAAGCCAGTATTGCCAGAATATCCAATTAAATCGCCCTGGCGCACATAGTCACCACTGGCAACCACCGCTTTACTCAAATGGCCAAATATCGTAACAAAGCCAAAATTATGACTGAGCTTAACCATTCGACCGAAACCGCTATTACTCGCGCCCGCTAATTCCACCACCGCATCTGCGGTAGCATAAACAGGGGTGCCCACGGCGGCTCGCAAATCCGCGCCGCCGTGCAGCGCCATTTTCCCTAATACAGGGTGATTGCGCATCCCATAACGGCTTGTTACGTGAGCATCTGCAAGGGGGTAGCCACTGGGTATGGCGCTGAGCATAGCATGCTTCTCTGACGCCGTTTGACTCGCGGTATCTAAACGCTCATACAAGGCCACATCGGGGCCGGGCGCCAAACCAATCATGGTTTCAATAGAGCCGAGCTCATCGCTGATAATGGACAGTGCAGCCACTTTTTCTTCAACTGACTCTTTCAGTTGTTGCTGTTCACTGAGTAAGGCGGTGTTTTCTTCTTTAATCGCTGCTTGATATTGCTGTAAATCAGCCACTTCCGCATTCAAAGTGGCCAAGCGGGTACTTAAAAACAGGATGGCTAAAAACCCGCCTAAAAAACAAGTGCCAAGGAAAACACCAAAACCCGCCAAAAAACGACGCATTAATTGGGTCAAAGTGTAGTGCTTGGCACCACTGTAATTAGTAATCGTTATCCTATAATGGTCGCGCATTCTAATTCTCTAAATGTGCCGGTACAGCAAACAGGACTGACCTATTTTTTAAGGGCAAACTAATACTAAACAACATTCACCAACGACTCAATAATGAAGGCGTTTTTCGAGACCTAAGGAATGTACAGGCCAACACGGCAGTGTCGATTATGATGTTACTACGCAGTGGATGCAAATTGTGCAGTACAAACTCACGTAGCTACTGCGTCAATTCCATCACGAAGGGGTATTTAGAAACAAAAAAAGCGGCCAAAAGGCCGCTTCAAATCTAACAATCGAACACGCTATTAAGCGGGAATCAAACCGCCGAGCAAGCCACCAAGCAAACCTTGGAGCACGCTTAGCAGATCCGTATTACCACCTTGCGCCAGCGCATCTGACAATGAAGTTGCCACACTGCAAAGTGGATCAAGCGGGCTGCCAGCCAATGGACATGCACCGCCACCATCTAAAGCTGTCACCAGTGGAGTCAGCAATATATCTAGAGGGGTACCAGTCAAGCCATCGCCAGTACCGGCACTACCGCCTGCTGACAACAATGCCTGCAATGGAGCAAGTGCTTCTAGCAAGGCATCGAAACCAACTGCGTTGGATCCGCCACCACCGCCGGCCAAGCCGTCAGTTAAGGCACTTTGTAAACCAGCCAAGAAGGTGTCGCTCAAAGGGCCGAACAAGTCTTCTACAGGATTTTCAAAGCCGCCACTTGGCAGCGAACCAAAGTTACCGCCTAACAAGCCTGCCAGTGCTGCAGTTCCAGCCTTAATCTGGCTACTAATAATCGTACCTTGACCAGCCTGCTCCTCGATAAAGCCAATAGGCACAACGTCGATCAATAGACCATTCAACAAGTTTTCTAGGGTCAAACTAAGTGCAGTAGACGTCGCGTCAGTATCCATACTTTCAAGGGCAACGCCAGTCGCAGCCAAGTTGCTTAAGGCTGTATCCAAGGTAGTCAGCAATCCGCCTAAAACCGGTGCGCCACTAATTTGCCCAGATGGATCTTGCGCCAGAATAGTTTGCAAGCCGTCGCTAAACGCTTCACTAAGCATAGTCAGCAACACTGAAGGCGTTGGTGGTTCGCCACTGCCACCACCGTTAGCCATAGCCAATACCGGTGCCAGAGCGTCTGCCAAAGGTGCCAAAGGAGTACCGGCAAGCGCAGCTAATGGGTCAGATGAATCTCCGCCGCCACTGCTGTCACTTGAACAGCTCTCGCCAGCAAGCGATGCAAGAACTATCGGCAAGTCCGCCGCAAGCTCGGTAACAGCTGCTTGAAAGCCAGCTGCTGAGCCAGTAAACAAGGCCGCAGGATCGCTTTGTAGGGTGTCAGGGTCAAGGTTAACTAACACCGAGTCTAAGACATCCAAAACGTCGGTAACTACAAATGAGCTAACGCAGCTTACCGGTACTTCAAGGGGCGTGCCTGCGGTGCCGGCTACAATTGGAGCCAAAAGCTGTTCAGAAAGCGGTTGCTGCACTGCGTCTAAAGGACCATCTACTTCAGAATAACTCGAAGTAACAGGTTCTTCGCCGGCACCTGCAGAACTACCACCACCGCCACTGCTGCCACCACAGCCCGTCAACACCAAGCCGGCACTGAGCGTTAATGCTAAAAGCCCCTTATTAAGAAACACTTTGTTCATACTAAATACTCCGTTATTAAGCGCAAAATTCGCTGATATTTTTACTAAAATGACACGTCTGGCGACAAAGCTAGAAACCCTCTCACCACAATACTCATGCTGCTGCGCGTGCTGAGAACAGTAGAACAAAAATGAGACATAGTTTAAGTAAGGGAAAACCGAGAAGCGTCAGACCTTACATAGGTCTAAAAAAGGCGCTTACCATACAGACTTCACCTAAGAGGCAACAGGTTTTTCGCCCCAACTGAATCGCGATTAAGCGCTTATTAGTGAATAATGGCGTTTTTTTCGGAAGCTACCTTATGCAGGACACGCCGCTGAATTGGGACTTTCCAGCCCCGTTCACCCTTGAATTTAGTGTTCAGGCCGAACATATAGACTTCATCGGCCATGTTAATAACGCCGTGTATGTTAGCTGGTGCCAGAACGCGGGCTGGCAACACTCGCTCCAACTTGGCCTAGGTTTAGAAGAATACCAAACACTGGATGCGGCCATGGTGATTCGGCGCGCAAACTACGATTACATCCTTTCCGCCTACGCTGGCCAAGAGTGCGTCATGGCCACTTGGCTAACAGCTAACGATCACAAACTCACAATGGAGCGCCGCTTTCAGCTGCAGCGGAGGTCTGATGGCAAGACCCTATTGCGCGGATACTGGCAATTAGTATGCGTTCGCATGAGCAACGGTAAGCCGCGCCGCATGCCAGCAGAATTCGACGAGACTTATGGCGCCGCAGTGATACCGCCGCGGGCAGACGATTGATTTCGCTTTATAAGCTGCCAGTGCAAGGCAACACAATCCGTGTAGAATACGAGGATTAATCCCCTATTAAAGAGAGAGCGATACGGTGACTAGCCATTACGCCGAACACCCCGCGATGTTTCGCAATAACCCGCTGGGATTCATCCTTGCTGTCATTCTAATTCCCGCAGCCATCGGCATTCTGATCCTGATGGTCTGGTATTTAAAATGTAAATCAACACTGCTGGAAATTAACGACAACGAGATTATTCTTGAGCAGGGCTTGCTCAGCAAAGAACGCACTGAGCTGAACGTATCGGGTATTCGCACCGTAAAAATCAAACAGTCGCTTTTCAACCGTTTATTTGGCGTTGGTACCCTGTCTGTGTATACGGCTGGCGACAACCCAGAAATTCAAGTCCACGGCATGCCCAGACCAGAAGTATTCCGCGACCTGGTGAAAGCACGCCAGTCCGACGCTGAGTGAACAAGTAATTAAAATGAACAGCCCTTCCAATAAAGACAGTCAAGTCTGGAAAATCGTAATCATCTGCGCAGTCCTGCTCGGCTTAGTGGTCGTGGCCACCATGCTATTTCTACCCTTGGCTACTGCCTTCATTGACCAGCATTTCAGCCCCGGACTCAATTTTAAAGATGCTGCCGTTGCCGCGTTTTTCGTCACTGTTGTCACGCTTGTTATATTTGCCCTTGCCTCAGGTGACGGCCTGCTGGGAGAGCTACAATTCATACTCAGTGGCTTTTTTGGTTTCTTCCTTGTTCTGTGGTTATTAATTGCATGGATATTCTAAATACCATCACATCCCCTGACCGCAAATGGAATTTCAAATATGCTTGATCTTTTTGACGTCGCCGCGCTATTTGGGTTTTGCGCAGTCCTCGCCTACTTCTGGCGGGCACAAGGCACTCGCGAAATTGCACTGCGAGCAACACGTCAGCATTTACAACAGCAGCAATTGTCCTTACTAGATGACCATGTCGCATTGCGGGCGGTGTGGTTTAAGCGTAACCGCAAAGGCGAGTTTCAGCTCTGGCGTCGCTATATCTTTGAATTTACTACCACAGGCCATGAGCGCTACCAAGGCTGTGCGATTACCCTCGGCAATCGCGTAGAAGGCTTTCAGTTAGCACCACACCGTTTTCCCGACGATATACTCCACTAATTACAAATACCCTGCACTCACTCGCACCGCCCTAAAAACCTTATTCTAAACAAGCGAAATCCAATATGCGCCACGGCAATTACCACTCCGAAAACCAAGATGTTAGCTGGGCTACACTGCGCGATCTGGCCCCCTATTTGATGGCGTTTCGCTCACGTATCGGTTTAGCACTGCTGTGTCTGATTGCCGCCAAAGTGGCGAGTGTTGGCCTGCCGTTTATTCTTAAGAACATTGTCGATCAGCTCGACAAAAACGACCAGCCGGCTATCTTAATTTTACCCGTCGCCCTGCTCATCGCTTACGGTGTACTGCGATTTGCCAACGTTCTGTTTGGGGAGTTACGCGACACTATATTCGGTCGTGTTACCGAACGCGCCATGCGCCAAGTTGGTCTCACTGTATTCCAACACCTACATGCGCTAGATCTTGAGTTCCACCTCAATCGCCGCACCGGTGGCTTATCGCGCGACATCGAACGCGGCACCAACGGCATTAATTTCCTGTTGCGATTTATGGTATTTAACATCGTCCCGACGTTTATCGAAATCGGTTTAGTTATCAGCCTACTTGGCTGGCAGTACAATATTTGGTTTGCCGTCATCGTATTTGTTGCGGTGGTTTGCTACGTTGCCTTTTCAATATTTGCTACTGAATGGCGCACAGGCTTTATACGCCGTGCCAACGAGGCCGAATCACGAAGCAGTACCCGTTCAGTGGACAGCCTATTAAACTTTGAAACCGTCAAATACTTCGGCAACGAACACTACGAAGCCAATCGCTACGACGAAGAACTGGTAGGCTGGGAAGTCGCGCGCCGCCAGAACCGCCTTAGCCTGTTCGCACTCAATGCCGGTCAAGCCCTTATTATTGCCGCCGCCATGACCACCGCCATGGTCTTAGCCGCCAACGAAGTCGTCACTAAAAGCATGACTCTGGGCGACTTTGTGCTGATTAACGCATTTATGCTGCAGATTTTTATGCCACTCAATTTCCTCGGCTTTGTCTATCGAGAAATGAAGGGCTCTATGGCCAATATCGAAGCCATGTTTGCGCTGCTGCGTCAAAAGGCGACGATCACAGATATAGAAAATGCGCCGCAGCTGCAACTCACTGAAGGCCGCATCGAAATTGAAAACCTCAGCTTTCGCTACCAAAGCGAGCGGCCTATTTTAAATAACATCAGCTTTAAGGTGGCCGCCAAACAAAAGGTGGCTATAGTCGGCAGCAGTGGCGCAGGTAAATCCACCCTGCTCAAATTGCTATTTCGTTTTTATGACGCCAGTGAAGGTCGCATCCTGATCGACGGTCAAGACATTAAAACCGTCGATCAATCCTCCTTGCGACGCGCACTCGGCATCGTGCCCCAAGACACCGTCCTGTTTAATCAGTCGATACTTGAGAATATTCGCTATGGCCGCATTGATGCCAGCGACGAAGATGTTTTTGAAGCCATTCGCATGGCTCACCTCAGCGACTTCATCGCCCGCCTTCCCAAGGGCGTCGACACGCTGGTGGGTGAGCGCGGCTTAAAATTATCTGGCGGCGAAAAACAACGCGTCGCCATCGCCAGAGCCTTGCTCAAACAATCCCCCATCATGATTTTTGACGAGGCTACCTCATCACTCGACAGCGCCTCTGAGCGTCTTATCTTGGAAGCCATCCGCGACATCGCCCGCGAACACACCATGCTGGTGATCGCTCACCGCTTATCCACCATTGTCGATGCCGACCATATTTTGGTATTGGAACACGGTGAGATTGTCGAACAGGGCACCCATGCCAGCCTGCTCGACCAAAATGGTCAATACGCCCATCTGTGGTCGCTACAACAGCGAGAACGGGCCTTAATAGCGACGTAGGTCTCTTTATTAGCAACTTGACCAAAGCTGTGATTGCCAGCCCCCGCTGACTCTTATAGTCTTAGGCGGTAAAACATAATAAGGATAAAATATGCAACAGCTATCTGGTCAAGACGCCATGTTCATCCACACCGAGAATATGGGCATGCCCCAACACATCGGCGTTATGAGCATCTATGATCAATCCACCGCCCCCGAAGGCTTGGTGCGTTTTAAACAAATTTTGCAACTACTGGAAAGCCGCTCCCACCTCTCGCCAATATTTAACCGCCGGCTCCGCAAAGTACCTCTGAGCCTAGATCAACCCTACTGGGAAGATGTAGAAAACGTCGACATTGAAGCCCATGTCCACCATATAGCGCTACCCAAGCCCGGCGACTGGCGACAACTCTGTATTCTTGCCTCGCGCATTCATGCTCGCCCCCTAGATATGAGCAAGCCACTGTGGGAAATGTATGTTATCGAAGGCCTAGATAGCGTTCGCAATCTTCCCAAGGGCTGTTTCGCGGTGATGACCAAAGTCCATCATGCGGCTATGGACGGCGCCACCGGCGCACGCTTTATTCCCCTACTCCACGACCTCAGCCCAGAAATTACCGACGTCGGCGAAGCACCTGTCAAAATAGTTGAGCGCTATAACGACGGCCATATGCTGAGCAAGGCACTCGTCAACAATCTTAGAAAACCCATGCAATTCATGAACCTTGTAGGCAGCGCCATCCCCACATGGCGACGCATCCAACGCGGCAAAAAAGAGCAGGATTTTGCCACCCTCGAAGACAAACAAAAGACGCTATTTCAGGGCAAGATTTCACCCCATCGGGTCTGCGATGCCGTGCCCTTCGCCTTTGAGGATATCCGCGCAATTAAAAATGCCGTCGCCGGCGCCACCATCAACGACACCATGCTGTGTATCGTTTCCGGTGGCTTGCGGAAATACCTTGCATCCAAAAATGCGCTGCCAGAGAAAACACTGGTATCGGGCTGCCCTATCGATGTCCGCAGTAATGACGAGCAAAGCAGCGGCGGCAATATGGTCGGCTTTATGACGGTATCGCTCCACTCAGATATAGAAGACCCAAAAGAACGACTCAAAGCTATTCACGATGCCTCGATGAGCAGCAAAGCCTATGCCGAGGCCCTTGGCCCCCGCATGGCTGTTGACGTCACTAACGTGCTACCGGGCGGCATGCTGTCACTGGCACTGCGGGCAGCCTCAGCAACCGGACTCACCGAAGCCGCCGTTATCTTTAATACTGTGGTTACCAATGTTCCCGGCCCCACCAAGCAACTGTATTTCTGTGGTGCCAAAATGGTCGACGGTATTAACTTCGGCCCACTGTTACCTAATGTAGGGCTATTCCAAATTGTTTACAGCTCGGTGATGAACAAGGTCGGCACGATTTCAATTTCATTTACCGCCTGCCGTAAAATGCTACCTGACCCAGATCTGTATTCGGCGTGTTTAGAGGAGTCATTTCAGGAACTGAAAACAGCATGTCTTGGCGCAGAGGCCCAAAAGCCAAAAGTAAGTAAAACTAAAGCAGAAGTATCGCTGTAAAAACTGCGACATAAGGATGCTATCTAAGCCCGGCATTCAATTGAGAATGCCGGTGTTTGCATAGTTTTGTCACCGCGCCGCGATTGAGCCGTCAACGCCGCTCTTAGCATCGCAGCAGAAGTCGTCCTAAAACATATTGGCAATGGCAAACGGACTCCCATCAAAGCAACTGGAAATTCCCAGCGCTTAATAGACGAAGAGGCCCCAAGCAATAAAGACGATTCATCCCAGCTTGAGTCGCTCAATATTCGAAACCTCCACTTCACCCTGAATCGAAAATTACGGCATACTAGCGCCCCAACACGTCATCACCAAACGGAAGATCCATGCCATTAATGCCTCTCACCCAGCTACTCTGTCCACTAGACCAGAGCGCGCTGCTGCAAGACGGCAACACTTGGCGCTGCGAAAACAATCACTGCTTTGACATCGCCAAACAGGGTTATGTAAATCTGCTGCCGGTGCAAAACAAGAAGTCTCTCGATCCCGGCGACAGCCGTGAAATGATCACCGCGCGCCGTGACTTTTTAAACAGCGGTGTTTATCAGCCACTTGCAGAAGCACTCGCAAATACCGTTGACACCCTATGCGATGGCCGACAGCAGCTTGCGATTTTAGACGCGGGATGTGGCGAAGCTTATTATCTAAACACGGTGTGTGAGCAGCTATTAAAAAGCGGTGTCGAACTCACCGCGACAGGCCTAGATATTTCAAAATGGGCGGTGCGTAGCTGCAAGAGTCGCAATGCCAAACTCAACGGCCTAGTGGCCAGCAATCGTCAAATACCACTGCCAGATAACAGCCAAGATATTGTCTTATGTACCTTTGGATTTCCGGTCTACAGCGAATTCAAACGACTTTTAAAGCCCAATGGCCATATTGTGATGGCCGACCCCGGCCCCGAACATTTGATTGAACTGCGCAAGGCCATTTACGAAACAGTGCGCCGCAACCCAGTGACCGACATTAGCGCCGCGCTTGAGGACAATTGGCATCTCAGCCTAAGTAATAATGTGCAGTTTACAACGCCCGTGCTCAGCGCCGCGCAGTTTGAGCAATTGCTGGTGATGACGCCCCATTTATATCGCGCCAGCCGCGAAGGCCGTGAACGCGCCGCAAAGCTGCAGGATATTACACTAAGCGCTGATGTATTCATCCGAGTTATTAGTCAGACTTAGCCTGAGCCGCTATAAATATCAGCGGGTGATACACAGCCAGCTATTCACCGGCTGCTAATAGACAAAAATTACAGAATACTCCGAGCAATAATCATCCGCTGGATTTCACTGGTGCCCTCATAAATACTAGTGATTCGCACATCGCGGGCTAAGCGTTCCAGCGGATATTCACGGTTATAACCGTGTCCACCGAGAATTTGCAGACCGGCATAACAAGCTCGGTTAGCCGCTTCGGTAGCAAACAACTTTGCCATCGAAGCCTGCTTGCCAAAATCACCGCCGCTCTCCTTGGTAAACGCCGCCTGCATCAGCAATAGGCGCGCCGCCTCCATTTCGGTGTAGGCGTCTGCCAGCATCCACTGCAGACCCTGGAAGTTAGAAATAGGCTGGCCAAACTGTTGGCGCTCTTTGGCATAGTCGCGAGCGTAATCCAGTGCCGCCTCACCCAGGCCCAGCGCCAGTGAACCGACGCCAATACGGCCACCGGCCAGTTCACCCAAAGCCACCTGATAGCCACGATTTATGGTGCCCATTAAAGCTGAAGCTGGCACCCGGCAGTCATCAAAATAGACCGGATTTGTGGCGGACCCTTTCTGACCCATTTTATCTTCCGCGCGACCAACAGTAAGACCAACGGTATCGCGCTCAACCAAGAAACACGAAATACCTTTGCCGCGTGGCGCGTCTTTGTCGGTCACCGCCCACACTACAAACACGCCGGCGTATTCACCACTGGTGATATAGGCCTTGGACCCATTCAATACCCAGCTATCGCCATCGCGTACTGCCGAGGTTTTCATACCAGAGGGATCTGAACCTGCGCCAGCTTCTGTTAGGCAAAAACCGGCGGCGGGATATTCACCCGAACAAATTTTGGGTAAGTAATTTTTTTTCTGCTCCTCACTAGCGACAGCTTGAATTACCTCGGCAACCATATTCGTCACCGATACCGTAACAGCAGTCGATGCACAGCCCCGCGCCAAACCCGTAATCGCCAGACTAAAAGCGATAGTGCCGGCTTCTGTACCACCATAATCAGCCTTGACGTTTAAACCCATAAATCCGAGCTCAGCGAGCTGTTTAATATTAGCTAAAAACTCTTCCTTACCTTTTCCCTCATCCAGCTTAGCGGCGTTGGGTACCAGCTCTTTAGCAGCGAAATCGGCTGCGGTTTGCTGAATAAACTGCTGCTCTTCTGAAAGATTTAAATTCATTATTAAGTACCCTGCCTAGCATTAAATTCGGAATCAAATAGCGACATCATGACAGCGAGCTTTGCACTCACTGCCATGACATTGGGCTACATACGCTCAATAATAATAGCTGGCGCCATACCACCAGCGGTGCACATAGTGATTAGCCCGCGCTTCAAATTACGGCGCTCTAACTCATCCAATACAGTGCCGATCAGAATCGAGCCGGTGGCACCAATAGGATGACCTAAGGCCATTGAGCCGCCGTTAACATTGATCTTATCGCGATCAATATTCAGCTTGCGAATAAAGCGCTCCAATACGACTGCAAACGCCTCGTTTACCTCAAACAAATCGATGTCAGCAACGGTGAGGCCAGCTTTTTTCAGCACTTTTTCTGCCGCCGCAACCGGTCCATTCAACATTAGCGTAGGGCAGTCGCCCATATTCGCCATCGCCAATACTTTAGCGCGGGGCTTCCAGCCATGTTTAGTGGCGTAGTCTGGTGATGCCAGTAAAATTGCCGCAGCACCATCGACAACACCAGACGAATTACCAGCGTGATGAACATGGTTAATTTCAATGTCAGGGTATTTTTGCTGCATTAGCTTGCGATAACTCAGGCCGTTTTCATCCAATTCTTTATCCGCTAGAGCGGGGAAGGAAGGCTTGAGTTGTGACAAGGTCTCTAGGGTCGTACTCGGGCGCGGAAACTCTTCACGCTCCAGAGCCAAGCTGCCATCTTGGTGATATACAGGCACCAGGCTTTTATCAAAGTAACCATTTTCAATGGCATGGGCCGCGCGCTGCTGACTAAGCACCGCCAACTTATCTAGGGCTTCACGATCAATACCTTCTAGCGTGGCAATAGTGTCTGCGCACACACCTTGATGACTTTGTGGATGGCTGGCACGAAGACGTAAATTGCCACTATCCATAATCTCTGGCAAACCATTGTCGTGACCATAGCTAGACATCATCTCGGCGCCACCGGCAATCACCACGTCTTCCATTCCTGACATGATTGAGGCCGCAGCGATATTCACGCTGGTAATCCCTGAGCCACAAAATCGGTCGAGGGTGACACCGCTGGAGCGAATATCAAAACCGGCATCTAGGGCCGACATGCGGCCCATATCGCCGGCATGACGACCGCGCTGGCAGCTAGTGCCCCACACCACATCATCGACTTCAGCGGTGTTAATATTATTGCGCTCAACCAGCGCCTTTAAAACACATGCGCCCAGCTGCTGCGGGTGAATATCGGCCAGCGCACCCTTACCCAATTTGCCAATGCCACGGGGGGTGCGGCAGGCATCTATAATCCAAGCTTCCGTCATATTCAATTCCTCTAAATGGTTTGGCTAAAGGCTCAAAATTCGCTTATTTTGGCTGCATCCGCAGACCGGCATCCATGCGAATACATTCGCCATTGATGTAATCGTTCTCGATAATACTCGTCACCATATGGGCAATCTCTGAGGCGCGACCAAGACGTTTTGGAAATAGTGGTGTACTACTCAGGGCCTCGTATACCGGCGCCGGTAAAGATTCGAACATGGGAGTATTAATCAGACCCGGCGCGATCGTATTTACGCGGATACCGATAGTAGATAAATCCCGGGCGATGGGCAAAGTCATACCGACAATTCCGCCCTTACTGGCACTATAGGCCGCCTGACCAACTTGCCCTTCAAATGCTGCAACAGAGGCGGTATTCACAATCGCACCCCGCACCCCATCGTCATTATCTGGGGTATTTTTCGCCATTTGCTCAGCGCATAAACGCAGCACATTAAAGGTACCGGTTAAATTGACGGCCAAGGTTTTTTGCCACAAATCTAATGGGAACGGACCGTCCCTCCCCAGAGTTTTACTGCCCGTTGCAATACCGGCGCAGTTAACACAGATATGAATTGCACCAAAGGCTTCCATCGTGGCATTTACGCCGGCTTGCACCGACTCTTCACTCGTCACGTTCACGTCGGCAAACATCACCGAGTCACCAAACTCAGCAACCACCGCCTCACCCGCCACTGCATTCATATCGAATATCGCTGCTTTTGCGCCAAGACTTAATAGACGCTTGACGATCTCTAAGCCCATACCCGATGCGCCACCGCTTACGACGGCTACCTTACCTTTAATGTCCATGAATTCTCTCCAAGTAATGAGATTGCGCCACGCACTCGGCGGGCATATCTATTTGGGGGTAATACTCACTCTCCACCGCAAGAAAAACAATGACGCAAGGGAAGACAAAAATAGACATATTGTTATAATGACGCACCCAAGTAATTAGAGCTTAATCTGGTGCACTCTCCCACTATCTCCATTTACTTTATTCAAGCCTGCCTTAAGAATCTTAGGCAGCAGCCGGATTTACAGGAGCGCTTACTGGCGAAAAATCATATTTCGTCGACAATTTTGCAATCCACCATCGCCCGGGTACCCGCCGAAAGCTATGCCAATTTGCTGCGCGACACCATGCAAGAAATGGACGATGAGTTAATTGGCTACGGCAGTCTTCCGCAAAAATTAGGCTGCTGGAGCACCATGGTGGAGCTAGCCGCAAATTCAAGTACGCTGGGTGATGCATTAAAAAAACTTACGCGCTTCTATCGCCTGGTTCCCTGGGGCCTAGAAACACGCCTGACTACCGATGATAACGGCAATGCCTATATTTCTCTAAACCATAGCAATGGCGGCGGAACGCCACCGCAATTTGAGCCCTATCTATACGAATCCTTTTTATTCTATATTCACCGGACCGCTAACTGGCTCATTGGTCGCCAGATACCATTACATTCAGTCGACTTTTGTTTTGCCAAAACACCGCACCGACTCGTGTATTGGGATATGTACTTTTGCAAAGACATTCATTTTCAGCAGCCGGTTTCGCAGCTGCGGTTTTCAGCAGCCATGCTCGATTTACCAGTGGCTAAATCTGACCAGGCGATCAACAGCTTCTTAAACCACGTCAATCAAGCCATGATTACTCAGGTTTATGCTCAGAAGAGCTGGCATTACAAAGTGAGCACCAGGCTAGAGTCACAACTGAAAGAAAACCCGTCTTTTAGCGACTTTGCCAAGGGTTTCAACATTCACCCCCACACCCTGCGCAGCTATTTGCGCGATGAAGGTTTTCAGTACCAAGACATTAAGGACCGGGTGCGGCGCGACAATGCGGTTTTCTATCTGAGCTCCCGCGGAAAAAGCGTCGAGGAAACCGCCACCCTCCTTGGTTTTTCTGAAGCTAGCGCCTTTATTCGCGCCTTTAAAAAATGGACAGGCAACACCCCAATTCACTATAAAAGAAGAACTTAAGCCATCGCCAACACCGCCAAGAAGCGGCTCAGCGGCCAAATTTGTTTCGATATAAGCGTGGGCTTAATCCTGTTTTTCGCTGGAACAAACGATTAAACGAACTGATATCAGCATAACCAATGCGCTGCATAATTAGCTCGGTAGACAAACCCGTGTTTTCCAGTAATTTCTTGGCCGCCTCAACACGTAAATTTTGTAGATAGCTATTTGGTGTATCACCCACCGCCTCCTTAAAGCGCCGCATTAATGTTCGTGAACTGACATGAAATTGGCTAGCGAGTTTATCCAATGAAAACGGCTCACTTAGATTTTTTTCAAGGCTGTCCTGCACCGCAAGTACTAAAGCATCGCTGTGCTCTTGCTGGCGCGGCAATATTAAATAAGGAGCTTGCTGGGTTAGATTGGTATCAACCAACAAGGTCTTAGCGCACTGTGACGCTACCGCCTTGCCCATGTAGCGCTCCACCAGCAGCAACGCCGTGAGCATTTCCGCACCATTGGCACCACCGGTAATCAGCCGCGACTCATCAACTACCAGCTTATTGGCACTTAGTTGAATCTCGGGGTAACGCCGCTGGAACTGCTCAGCCAACCACCAACTTGTAGTGGCACTTAGGCCGTTTAATAAGCCTGTTTCGGCCAATACGAAGCTACTCGTACAATGCGCGCATATAATGCAGCCATTGGCATATTGCCGACTAAGCCAGTCGATAACCCCCTGTAAAGACGCCAGCTTAAGAGAAAATGCCTTGCCGCCGGGGTAGTTCATCGCAGGAACCACCACAATACTGCCCGCGGCCAAATCATTTAATCCACCATCAGCGGCTATCCGCATACCTGACGCGGTTTTTACCGGCCCACCATCCTCAGACAATACCTGCCATTCAAACACGCCCTCCCGACGCTGATACTGCTCGCGCCAGTGTGAATTGGCGACAAAATACAAATCCTGCGGGTTTGCTAAGCTTCCCGCATAACAGTCTTCATAGGCGATAATATAGACTTTAGGCATCTTTCCCTCCATTTGCGACGACGCCCAGTGTCTTTATTCGCATATTTAATGTCAATAAAGACACTACTATAAAGCCGCGTAAGCCTCTACAGTAAGCCATTCACATAAGCCCTATAAAACGAGTGTCGCGAACATGTCCCTACCCGAGCTGTTAAAAAATCGACTGCAAATACCTGCCGTTGCGGCACCCATGTTTTTAGCTTCTGGCCCTGAACTGGTTATAGAAACCTGCAAAGCCGGCATGGTAGGTTCATTTCCTGCGCTAAATCAGCGGACCAGCGCTGGTTTTGAAGAGTGGCTCAACACGATCAATACCGCATTAGCAGCATTTGAGAAAGACACCGGTAAACAGGCCGCGCCGTTTGCTGTGAACTTGATCGTACACAAAACCAATCCCCGCCTAGAAGCCGACCTCGCGCTTTGCGTAAAGCATAAAGTACCAATGATTATCACCTCGCTTGGCGCAGTGAAGTCCGTTATCGACGCTGTGCACAGCTATGGCGGCTTAGTATTTCACGATGTAATAAACCCTCGCCACGCGCGCAAAGCAGCCGACGCCGGTGTCGATGGCCTTATCGCGGTATGTGCAGGCGCTGGCGGCCATGCAGGTAGCCTCAACCCCTTCGCTCTAGTGGCTGAGATTCGCGAGTTTTTTGATAAAACATTATTGCTGGCGGGCGCCATATCCAAGGGCAGTGACATTGCTGCCGCGCAAATGATGGGCGCCGATCTTGCCTATATGGGAACGCGCTTTATCAACACCCAGGAAAGCCTAGTACAGCAGGAATACAAGCAGATGATCGTCGATTCCAAGGCCACCGACATTGTTTACACCCCAAATATATCGGGGGTATTCGCCAACTTCCTCAAACCTAGCATTGAAAATGCAGGGCTGGATCCAAACAATTTAAAACCCAAAACCGATATCGACTTTGGCCAAGAGTTAGAAGTGGATGCCGATAATAATTCTGGCGACAAAGCGGGCGGCGCGTGGAAGCAAATCTGGTCCGCAGGCCAGGGTGTCGGTTCAATAGATAACATTCCCAGCACTGCCGAGCTAGTCTCGACGCTGATTAATGAATACCAAAAAGCCCGATCAACACTTAAATAAGCCTGTAAGGTTTTCTTAAGTGTCACGCGGCACTGGCTATACAGCCTGTGCCGCGCTCTTTTCACAATCTAATTTTAGTCAAATGTCATTATTCCAACGGCATACATATTGCTGCCGATAAAAATAAGTATTCACTAGAGAATAATAATTTCGATCTCTAAGTGCTTAGTCGCCGTTAAAGAATTACTGACAATACAAATCTGCTCAGCTTTTGCTAGTAGTTTCTCAGCTTTCGAACGAGAGTCTTCATGCTCTACAGTTAAAACCACCCTAGTAACAATTTCTGTAAATTGCATAGTGCGCTCAACTTTGTCGAGTACGCCCTCAGTAGTACATTGAATCGCTTGCCACTCCAATTTTGCAATCGATGCCACTGTTCTAAATGACAACACAAAGCAATTCGCCGCCGCTGCCAACAACAGTTCTTCGGGCGACCATTTATCGCCGGGGCCATCAAACTGACGCGGCGGAGCGACCTCTATGGTTGGCAGATGCGCCGCGGAGGTCTTTAGAGAGTTCTCGGGTTCGGCATTTACAATAACCGAATAGTGATGAGGCAGGCTATCCATAATATGATCCTTTTATAATAAAACGGTAGACCTTAGAGCAAGCCCAGCCCATTCTTCATTTAACAAATGACTTAAGTAAGCGAAAGGAATTTATCGAGCGTCTATCCACCCAGAATACTCACCTAATAATACTATTTCAGCAAGTTTCCCAAAAAGGACTAAACCGTGAAACCTCGAGTTTCGGCTACTACAAGCCAATTATTCCGCCCATGCTTTAAGTCCTAAGAATCAAAAGAAATCGTAAGATATCTTTCCCCTACACAAGATTCACCCGCGTTTTCAGGATATAGTTAGGCTAATGAAGATACTCATCGCCTAGCTATACATAGCAATATTTTCTTCAACTAATAAGCAGAAACAAGCAATGCCAATATTGTCAAAAAACCTCTTGGCCGCGGCTATATTGAGCAGTCTAGCAGCCTGCAGCGTCACTAACACTCAAGACGCCACATTACTCGACATTCAAGCTCCAAGCACGGCGCAAGTCACCGCACTACTGTCCTCTGAGCAGGACGGCAGCAAGGTCGACATCAGCCTTTACCCTGAAGACAACATTCTCGCTGTGAGTGCAGAAATGCGCGATTTTGTTGAGGAAAATGTGCCTGCTGCACTGTCACCACGCGCCCGTCTTAGCTACCTTCTCGACAGTATGGTGCGACCTTCTCAGCTTGGGCTGACCTATAATCCCGGCATTACCCTCAATGCCAGCGACACCTTTAAGCAAGGTGTTGGTAACTGCCTATCGCTAACCTCATTATTTATAGCACTCGCGCGGGAAGCGAAGCTCAATGCCTACTATAACGAAGTCACTATTCCGCCAAGCTGGGATATGATTAGCGATAACAGTATGGTGTTCTATAAGCATATCAACGCTGTCGTGGATTTTGGGAACAATGACAAGGAGGTCGTCGATCTCAGTGTTGGCTATTACGAATATCACTACCCACAGCATCGCGTAAGCGAGCGACAAGCCGCCGCCCAACACTATAATAATCGTGGTGCTGAATTTCTAAATCTTGGCAATAATGATAAAGCGCAGCTGTATTTTCAGCGCGCCCTTTACTTAGATCCTGAAGCCGGACACATCTGGGGAAATTTGGGCACTCTATTACGTCGCGAAGGACGCGCAGTCGACGCTGAGATCGCCTACCGACATGCCATTACACTCAATGCCAACGATCAGGTAGCGATCAGTAATCTTGGGCGACTTTACCGTGAACAAGGCAACAAAGAGAAGGCCCGAGAACTCGAGAAGAGGTCGGAAAGTTTTAGACGGAAAAATCCATTCTGGCTATACAGCCGCGCCAAAGCAGAGTACGAAAGAGGCCAATTTGATGAAGCGCTAAATCTTGTACAGCAGGCAATACGTCTTGATAAAAAGGAGCATCGCTTCTACCGCTTTGCCTCGCTAATCTACTACCGCCAGGGAAAACTAGTTCGCGCTCAACAGTTCTCTGACAAAGCTAGCAAACTTAAATTGAAAAGATAATAAGCGTATTTTGCAACCATAAAAAAGGCGCCTTTCGGCGCCTACTTTGCAATCCTTTGCTTATAACCTTCCGTAATCGAGATTAGTATTTCCAGCTAAAGCTCAGGCCAAAACTAGTGCCAACCTCTTGCTCGAGAATAGTCACGTTCTGACCACTACTGCCTTTTTGCTCAAACTCGCGCTTAGAGTCAAGTAGGTTAGAAACCTTAAGCTTTAAAGACAAAGTCTCTGTTGGATAATAATTATAAATCACATCCATAGAGGCAAAAGGCTGCTCGAAGGCATCGTCATTACCTGCAATACCCGCAAAGAATATCCGCTCGCTAGAGATATTATAAAGCACTGATGCACTATGACGCTCATCGGGAGAATCATAGCCAAGCGATGCATTAACAACATACTTAGAATGACCGGTCAGACGACGATCAGTATTAGTCACTTCATTATTATTGCTAATAGTAATTTCAGAGTCGCTAATAGTAACGTTACTAGACAGGAATAGGCCGGCAGGCAGTGTCTTCAATCCTTCAAACTCAAGACCGTATACCTCACCAGAGTCGCCATTTAAATAGCGGAGTACCGTGTCATCATCAGAACCTGCACCTTCCACTTGCTCAATGGGGAGAGTTAGGTCTTTATAGAATAAAGACACGGTGAAATTATCGCCGCCCTCGTAATAGAACTCGCCGCGCAGATCATAGTTGCGTACTTGTGTTGACTGCAAATCGGGGTTTCCGAATACGCGAACATTGAGCTCTGGATCAATATAAGCAACATCTGCTAGCTCACGAAGATCAGGTCGCACGATGGTTTCACTCACACTAAACCGAACTTGAAACTCTTCCGCTGCAAATAAATCGAGGCCAGAGTAGGTCAATGCAAAGCTTGAGTAGATATCATCTTCTTGCAGGGCAAAACTCTGATCGGGATCATTCAGCTGGTCGATCACGCCCTGATTAAAGACGCCGGTAAAATCTGAAAGATTTACCGGTAAAACCGCCTGCTGATACTCTTCCCAGCGCGCACCCGTGGTGATACGCCACTCTTCGCTAATGCGAAAATCTAAAGAACCGTAAACCGCAGCGATCTTCTGAGCAGCAACATAACTTTCGTTACCAAAACCAGAGCCCATTGACAGATCAAAGAAGTTATTGAGATCGTTGATACGCTCATCAGTAAATACAGTTTGTGGCGTACCTTGAGTGGAGCGTGCACCTATATTGGCTGTATAGCCGTAGTACTCACGTACTTTTTCAGAATTCCACCAACCACCGGATACGATCAACTCGCGACCATCGATATCAATAGGCAGTTCAGCACGACCGCCCCAGCTCTCTACCGTATCTTCAAGCGATAAAAATTCAAATTGGCCTGCGGTATTAGATTGGGCGATAAACGCCGTTTCTGGGTTAGTGGTTTTATCTAAGGAACCGCTAAAACTCGCCGCGTTTGGAATATCCGTGGTTGCAGTAGCATCAGAATAAAACCAATCAAAACTCAGCATTTCGAGTTCGCTAATGGGCGCGAAATCACCCAGACGATGGGTACCCGATAACTGCGTCAATTCCAGCTCACGCTCTTCAAGACGGGTGCTGTAGTCTAGGTCTGGACGCTCGGCGGAATTATTAACCGTAAAGCTAGTAGCGATACGCGCCTCGTCGACATCATTTTGAATAATATAATGGCTAAGCTGCACTGTATGATCTTGAGTGTACTCTGCGCCTAAGACCACAGCCAAGGTAGTACGCTCTTCATAAGCGGTTCTTTCTGTTTTAGAGTTAACAACATCCGGATTACCGACACTGCGCTTAACTTGGTCCTTATTCCGATATTCGTCGTCATAGGCGCCACTAATAGAGGCACCCAGAACGACATCGTCGCTAACATCCCAAGCATTACCTAAATCAACCTTGATATCACGATCACGGTCAAGGCCACCCCGCTTAATAGCAACATCTCTATTTAGCGATGTGATGAGGCCACGCTGTATTTGGTCAGCTTCGTCACGGGTAACGGTATTGCCGGCATTATTCTCGATATCGAAAATATTACTTTTCGATAGATCGCCTTTATAGCGACCAATAGCATTTTGTAAAGCCACAGGCATGGCGCCAGATCCGCCATCGGGATAGGTCAAGCCATTATCACTTTCAGTATTAAAACCTGTGCCTATACTGACAGAAGCGATTGGACCGTTGGGAACGCTGCGGGTACGAATATCGATAGCACCGCCACCAAAGTTTGCTGGCAACTCAGGGCCCCAAGATTTTTGAACTTTCAAAGACTCAACAATACTGGCGGGGAATAAATCTAAAGGAATAACACTACGTGCTAAATCTGGCGATGGCACCGCTGCGCCATTTACGGTCACGTTGCTATAACGCTCGCCAAGACCGCGGATATAAATGAATTTATTATCAACCAGGGTCACACCAGTCACACGTCGCAAGGCCGCACCAATCGTGCTATCCCCTGCCCGTGATATCGCTTCAAAGCCAAGAAAATCGGCCGCGTAAGGTAATTCAAGACGCTCGTCGGTCAATGAGGCTGCGACGCTTTGTAGACGTCCGACCACCACCACTTCTTCCAAGGCTGTTGGCGCAAATAGTTCACTGTCATCTGACGCGAAATCTTGAGCCATCACTGGGCTGATAAGCCCAGCAGTCGCAATAGCGACGGCGATAGAAAGCTGCTTTCGCGCAAATCGTTTAGTTAGCATAATCATAATCCTAAGTGCTCAGGAAAATGCCCTCACGAGTGGAGGGCGTTCTAGCGCTGTATCGGCGGGCCGCAACCCGCCTTTCCTGTCTAACAGGTATTGCCATTTATTACTTAGGGATTAAGTGGCGCGCTTAAACCTACAGTCCAGCCATTCAACCAGTCATCACCGGCAGTCGCGCCGCCGAGGTAAGTTGGCGCTTCAAAGTATGCATCAACAGCAGACACATCGGTAAGCTGAGTGGCTTGATCAAAGATAACAACGCCGTTCGCATCGATAATTGTCGCGGCAGTGCGGTAATCGCGAGTACCAACACCATCGACAATTAAGCTTTGGGCGGGAATATCTGCGCCGGTCATGATGCGATTATTGGTGTTAGTATTTAATGGCGTGTCAGTGTTACCGGCTTCGCCACCGGCTAACCATTTAACAAGGTCAAATGCACCTTTAGTTGCGCCACTAGCTTTAGTCGCTTCTTCACAAGCAATGACGTTGCTGCTCGCCTTACTGATACCGGCTTTCGCCGCGTTAATCGTTTCTGGACCTTCAGAGTTATCGAGCTCCAAACATTCCTGACTCTCCATACCAACGGCATTAGATGTCACAATGGAGTTATACATCTGGAAGTAAGCACCTTCGCGGAACAAAGGACCTTCTGAATCGCCTTTGGACGTTGAGTTCACGCCGGCATCCTGTTTGATGTCAGAAGTAATACAGGTCAAGTTAGAAATAATAAGATTGGTCGTTGGCGTAAAGGCGTCACTGCGACCACCGCCGGTGTTATCACCTTCAATACAGCGGTTTGCACCAGAAGTATGAACAACTACGGCGTATTGAATTTTGCCGTTGTAGCCTTCGGAGTAGTCAATTGAATCGTCACCGACGTTTACCGCAACAATGTGATCCAAGTTAACCGCACCACCAAACATCTCGAAACCATCATCTTGAGATGTGTATGTTTGTACGTGGCTAATTGTTGTGCCGCTACCTACCGCATTTAAGGTAACCGCATTCAATTCATTGCCATCGACAACTTCAAAACCAGCGTGCTTAACAACCACGTATTTCAGCACACCAGAGCTTTCGGCATTGTTATTACCGCCGTAGGTGGCAGGCTGACCTTCTGCTACCTGGTTACAGTTGTGGACGTTGTTTGCCGTAGCAGCAAAATCGCTAACTGTACCGGTACCTGAACCTGTCGCGGTGCCGTCATGACATTTATTCGTTTGGCCGTTGCCGTTAATTTGCAGACCACCCCAAAGACCGCGATCGTCTTCAGTCGCTGTGCCATTGATATCTTCATCAGCAGTGAAGATGATAGGGGCACCGGCTGAACCTTCAGCAAAAATTTGCGAGCCACGAGTAATACGTACATAGCTTTCTGGACGTCTGAATACCATAGTTACACCAGCTTCTATATTAAGCTGAGTGCCTTCGCCTTCCTGTGGAATGCGGGTTCCGTTTCCAGCCGCCGTTGCGTCAATATCTTCACCGATGAAAAGACTGTCAGCGAACTCGTGAACACCAGCGATAGCTGCAAAAGTAATTGAATCAGCGGTAATGGCGTTGTTTGAGCTAACAAAGCTAGCTGGGTAGAAACAATCGCCACCCACCACCTGCCCCTGGAAGGTTTGACCAGCTTCTACATAAGAAGCGCAGGGATTAGTGCTGCCACCGCCACTCGTGGTTTGGCTATTATCTTGGCTGTTATCGATTGTCGTCGGGCTCAAATTAATATCACCGCCGCCGCACGCTGCCAGTAACAAGGCAGATGACATTGCTGTTAGTGCAAAAATCTTTTTCATAATAACTATCTCCAAACCAACTCTAAGGATTTTCTAGGATTTAATTTATGTAGCGTATGGTAGGGAGAGTTAGTGACATATATGTGAATAGTATGTTGCAGTTATGTGACAACTTTAAGGAGGGTAAGACGGGGATTTGTTCGAGCCGAGGGAGATATTTAGGAAACCGCCTGCAAAGCGCGGTGGTATCGCTTACAGACTAAAGGCATAGTTTGTATTGATTTGAGCAGGCGTGTACTGATTACCCTTTTAATTCGCAGATATAAAAAAGCCGCTGAGACCAGCGGCTTTTTTGCTAACTAACTTCTCAAGCGAATGGGTGGCGCAAGACTATGGTTTCTACTCGATCAGGCCCGGTAGACACAATATCGATAGGCACGCCAACGATCTCCTCAATACGGCGAATATAGGCGCGGGCTCTTTCTGGCAGCTCTTCCAGAGACTTCGCGCCGACAGTCGACTCCGGCCAACCCGGCATATCTTCATAGATTGGGGTGATGGTGTCGTAATCTTCACAGTCGAATGGTGCCGCAATAGACTCGCCAGCGGGATTTTTGTAATCCACACAAATACGAACTGTCTCTAAGCCATCCAGTACATCTAACTTGGTCAGGCACAAACCCGTTACACTGTTGATTCGCACCGCTTGGCGCAAGCCAACGCCATCAAACCAACCACAGCGCCGCGCACGACCCGTGGTAGCACCGAACTCATGACCTTTCTTGGCCAAATAGGCACCGGTGTCGTCGAACAATTCGGTGGGGAATGGACCACTGCCAACCCGGGTGGTATACGCCTTGGTGATACCCAATACGTAGTCTAGATACAGTGGACCAAAACCACTACCCGTGGCCGTTCCGCCCGCGGTGGTATTAGAAGACGTGACGAATGGATAGGTTCCATGGTCGATATCTAATAAGGAGCCTTGCGCACCCTCGAAGAGAATATTTGCGCCCTCTTCACGATACTTATGCAGTGCACCGGTGACATCTGTGACCATTGAGCGCATCTCTTCTGCCATACGCAGCGCGTCATCAAGGGTTTTTTGGTAGTCGACCGCTTCAACTTTATAGTAAGCCGTGAGCATAAAGTTGTGATATTCCATCACTTCTTTTAATTTCACCGCAAACCGTTCAGCGTTATAAAGATCGCCTAAACGTAATCCGCGGCGCGCCACCTTGTCTTCGTAGGCGGGGCCAATACCACGGCCTGTGGTACCAATTTTTGCTTCGCCACGCGCTAACTCTCGTGCTTGATCCAAGGCAACATGGTAGGGAAGAATTAAGGGACAGGCTGGACTCAAGCGCAAGCGCTCACGCACAGGCACACCCTTGGCCTCAAGTTCAGCCATTTCCTTTAACAGCGCATCTGGCGCTAAAACCACGCCATTGCCAATTAGGCAGGTTACGCCTTCGCGGAGAATACCCGACGGAATTAAATGTAATACTGTCTTTTCGCCGCCGATAACCAAGGTATGACCCGCATTGTGGCCCCCTTGAAAACGCGCAACAGCATTAGCCTGATCTGTAAGTAAATCGACGATCTTACCTTTGCCTTCGTCGCCCCACTGGGTGCCCAGCACCACTACATTCTTGCTCATATCCGCTTCTCTGGATAAAGGTGAATACACTGACTCGCAATCACGAGCCTAATTAATTCAGTGATACTACGCACCACTGTTCTTTCACTTTGCGAACTACCCGATCGCATGCCGCGTCGGCATCCTGCCCCGGTAAACCGCAAATCACTTTCTCACCAGACTCGCGCAAAGACTGCACAAACTGCCACTGCGCAGGACTGGAATCATATGGTGCAAATATCGCTGCCGACTCAGTAAGCGAGGGCAACAAACCCAGTAGGGCCTTTAAATCTATACTAAAGCCAGTGGCCGGGCGCGCACGCCCGAACACTTGACCAATATCATCGTATCGACCACCCGACGCCAGCGCCTGACCGTGTTCGCGGACCAAGGCCGAAAACACCACGCCAGTATGGTAGTGATAACCACGTAATTCAGCCAGATCAAAATAGAATTTCAAATCGGGAATGCGTTGCGCCAAGGTTTCGGTTAACTGCTCCAAACTCGCGATGGCGTCAATCGCCTCGGGAATATCAGCGAACACCTTCCGGCCTTTAACCAGAACATCGCTGCCGCCGTGCAATTCATTTAATACCAAAAGATGCCCGGCAACGCTGTCATCAACCGCAAGCGAGGCGACAAATTCCAGCAGCTCGGTCTTGGCTTTACGCTGCAAAATATCGAAGTATCGCGCTTCTTGCTCCCCATTTAGCTTGGCCGCCTTAATCACCGCACGGTATATAGCCACGTGACCAGTATCTAAGGTAATACCATCAAGGCCAGCAACCCGCAGGGTTTCCAGCATCAGGCAAATAATTTCTAAGTCACTGGCCGGACTATTGTCACCGTATAATTCAGCACCCAACTGGATAGGCGAGCGCGACGCTAATGGCTTTTTCGGTTTGCTATGCAGCACACTGCCTGCATAACACAATCTCACGGGACCATCGCGACCCAAGCTGTGTGCATCTATTCTTGCAGCCTGCGGCGTCATGTCTGCACGCAAACCCATCATCCTGCCGGTAAGTTGATCGGTCACCCGAAAGGTCAGCAAGTCAATATCACTGCCAAGGCCCACCAATAAGGACTCGGTGTATTCCAACATAGGCGGAATCACCAACTCGTAACCCCAGCGTTTATATAGGTCTAAAAGTTGCCGACGCAGTGCCTCTACCTGTGCCGCTTGCGCGGGCAACAGTTCTTCAACACCGTCCGGAAGTAGCCAACGATCTACCGAAGTCATATGCGATTTTTGCTCTCTTGATCGACTATCAGACTTTATCGCAGCGCACTCAATAATATGAGGCCCGCTAACATACTTATTATACCGGCAATACGAACGTTACGAGTGTCCATATCTGCCATTCGGTATGCCATTAATCGCCAGCGTTCTGGGCTTAAGAATGGCAATACACCTTCAATAATAAGTACCAGACTGAGAGCCACTGACAGTTCCTGCCACATGCGTTTCGCCTGCCACAAACATAAAAAATCCGAGCTACCCAAAGACGTTTCGGTCTCGGATCAGCCCGGATAGGAGAATGATATCACACTACCCCGCCGTAGCGAGGAGTGCGAAGACAACTTATTGCTTATCTGCACCTTGTTTCAGGTAGCGGAAAAACTCGCTTTTGCTATCGACAACCAGCAAGTCACCTTTATTACTAAAGGAGGCCCGATAGGCTTCCAAGCTGCGAACAAAGGCATAGAACTCTGGGTCAGCACTATAGGCGGCAGCATAAGTGTTCGCCGCAAGCGCGTCACCCTCACCACGCAGCACCTGCGCATCGCGGTAAGCATTTGCGCTGATAACTGTGCGCTGACGATCGGCGGTAGCACGAATTTTCTCGGCTAGCTCGCGCCCCGTAGAACGCTGCTCGCGCGCTTCACGCTCGCGCTCAGACTTCATCCGGTCGAATACCGATTGACTAACCTGCGAGGGTAAATCAATACGTTTAACGCGGACATCCACTAACTGGATACCAAACTCATCGGTGGTGATCTGATTAAGATCGCGTGTCAAATCCGTCATTAACAGATCACGCTCACCTGACACCACTTCGTGGAAGGTGCGCTCACCAAATTTGTTCCGCAAGCCAGTATTGATACGCTGGGCCAACAAGCCCTCGGCGCGAATTTCTTCACCATTGGTAGCCGTGTAGAACTTCTTGGTGTCGATTACCCGCCATTTAGCGTAAAAATCGACATCCAGCGGCTTTTTCTCAATGGTTAAAAACCGCTGCGTTGGCGCATCTAGGGTAAGAATACGACGATCAAACTTACGTACCATATGCACGAACGGCGTTTTAATATGCAAACCCACCGTAATATCAGGGTCAACCACTTCACCGAATTTAAGCAATACAGCTCTCTCGGTTTCACGCACGATGTATAGAGAATTAAATGCCAGTACGAGTGCGCCCAGCAACAAAATTACGATGGTAAAAGAACGATTACCCATTTTAACGGCCCTCCCTACGGGTGGTCTGCGTGTCGCGGCGTAACTGCTCAACTACTTTATCCGTTAAGGCACGAATATCGAGGTCTTCTTGAGACCCACTGCGACTAGTGACAGACTTATCCATCAATTTATCGAGCGGCAGATACATCATATTGTTGCCACCATCTACATCGACCATGACTTTTGTTGCATCGCTATATAAGGTTTCTAGAGCGTCTATATACAAACGCTCACGAGTTACCTGAGGTGACTTGCGATACTCTGCAAACAGTTTTGTAAAACGCTGCGCCTCACCATCAGATCTGGCAACAACCTGCTCTTTATAAGCCTGCGCTTCTTCTAACTGACGCTGAGCAGCACCGCGAGCTTCTGGAATAATGCCGTTGGCATAGGCTTCAGCTTCATTCTTTAGGCGTTCACGGTCTTCTTTGGCGCGAGTTACGTCATCAAACGCATCCTGCACTTGCGATGGCGCTTGCGCGTCTTCAATATTGACCTTGGCAACCAAAATACCGCTTTGGTAGGTATACAAATATCGCTGCAAACGCTGCTGGGTATCAACCGCGATCTGCTCACGACCTTCGGTGATAACCTGATCCATTTTTGAGCTGCCAACCACATGGCGTAGGGCGCTCTCCAAGGCGTGCTCCAAGCTCAGCTCGGGGCTTTTCACTTTCAGCAAAAAGTTCGCAGGATCAACCACGGTGTACTGAACAGACAGTGAGACATCAACGATATTTTCGTCTTCGGTCAACATCTGACCGCGACTGGTAACACCACGCACTTTAGTGACGTTGATTTTATTCACTTCGTCCACGAGCGGTGGATTCCAACGCAAACCTGGCATCACGGTTTCGTGATACACACCCAGTCGCAATACGACCGCGCGCTCTTGCTGATCAACCTGATAGAAGCCAAACAGGCCCCACACAACAACCGCCAATACGGCAATTATCGCTAGCGTGCTTGCCCCTATTTTTATGTCACCACCATTACCTCCGTTAGGCTTTTTACCCCCGCCGAAAATACTAGCAAGCTTTTCCTGAAGCTTTTTAAGCGCTTCATCCAAATCTGGCGGCCCCTGGTTTTTTCCACCCCAAGGATCGTTGTCTTTACCACCACCCGGCTCATTCCAAGCCATAACCCTCTCCTATGTTAACGTATCGTTCCGCTATTAAATTATCACGACCACACTGGCCACCGCATAGAATCAGCTATTCAACAACCTATTATCCGGCTGGCAGTCTAGCAGAATTCTTCCTGCGTGCTAACCGGACGAGTCGAACTCAAAGACGCTTCACTGACGGACTCGTTTGACAAAAATCGCTGCCAATCTGACTCTAGTAATCTCAACTGTAAATACTGCGAACCATCATCACTAAGCTGCTCATCCATTACCGCACCAAGATCATAAAGCAAGCCTCGCAAACGACCTTGCCCGGCACTTAAGGTAATACAAGTTTCACAAATCTCATTGCCGAGGATTTCACTAAGTGCCTGATAGAAAAACGCCAAACCCCTAGAGTCGCGAGCAGATAGCCACACCCTTACCGGCCTGCCCTGATCATTACGATCTATACGCGGCTCGGTATCAATCAGGTCAGTTTTGTTATACACCTCAAGTAGCGGAATATCCCCAGCGCCGATTTCCGCTAGCACACCCAAGACCTGTTTCACGTTGTCTTGGCGCTCAGGATCGGCGCAGTCGATGACGTGAACCAGCAAATCCGCCATCACGGCTTCTTCCAAGGTTGCTCGGAATGCCTCTACCAGTTTATGGGGCAGATGCCGTATAAAACCAACCGTGTCAGCCAAAATAACTGGACCGACGTCGCCCACTTTAATGCGCCTCACTGTGGGATCTAGGGTTGCAAACAGCTGATCTGCGGCGTAGACCTCAGAGGCCGTCAACACATTGAACAGTGTCGACTTGCCCGCATTGGTATAACCCACCAACGACAGGGCTGGGATCTCTGCACGGCGCCGCGCTCGCCGTGCCTGCTCGCGCTGTTTGCGCACTTTCTGTAAGCGCGCCTGAATAGTTGTAATACGCGCCCGCAACAATCGACGATCGGTTTCCAGCTGACTTTCACCGGGGCCACGCAAGCCAATCCCGCCTTTTTGGCGCTCGAGATGCGTCCACCCCCTCACTAAGCGAGTAGCCATATGCTGCAATTGAGCGAGCTCCACCTGCAACTTACCCTCGTGGGTATTCGCACGTTGAGCAAAAATATCGAGAATCAATCCGGTACGATCAAGCACGCGACACTGCAACTCGCGTTCAATATTGCGTTCCTGACTAGGGGAAAGAGCATGATTAAACAACACTAGCTCGCCGCCATTGACGGCAAGCGCTTCGCGAATTTCTTCAAGCTTGCCCGTACCAACAAATAAACGTGCATCTGGGCGCTTGCGCGAACCAGTAATGAAGGCGACCGGATCGCCCCCAGCAGATGTCACCAGCTGCACAAATTCGTTGGAATCTTCGCGCTCGTCTTCACTGTGAAAATCCAAGTGAACGAGTATTGCGCGCTCACCGGAATTAGGTCTTTCAAATAGCAAGGACGAACCTCAATTCAAGGAAACCGCTGTTAAACGTCTTCTTGATCTTCGTCGTCTTCTGGCGGATGCGCCATCGGTAAACGAACGACACGAGACGGTACAACAGTAGAAATAGCGTGTTTGTAGACCATCTGGCTAACTGTATTTTTCAGCAGCACCACGAACTGGTCGAATGATTCGATTTGGCCCTGCAATTTAATGCCGTTGACCAAATAAATA
>TARA_R110001592_G_scaffold81533_1_pt1 | contig 38746 bp, 30 predicted proteins | sample TARA_R110001592 | Tara Oceans TARA_R110001592 (sample SAMEA4398387) | marine metagenome | biome: Polar Biome; feature: [SRF] surface water layer (ENVO:00010504); material: water (ENVO:00002006), including particulate matter (ENVO:01000060) such as... | depth 5 m | reverse complement strand
TTTTTTTTTTATAGAATTTTTTATAAAGTTTTAGATTTTGTGATGTGACTTTATAAAACAAAAAAAAACCTTTTGTATAGTGATGATAACTAAATGAAAATTTCTCTAGTAGAAAAACAATGAATGTTAAAAAAACCAGCTAAATCTATATTTTTAGTCTTACCATCTTTTTTTATTTTTTGTAATAAACGTTTAAGTTTATTTCGTCTTAAACGTTCAACTCGTCGTTCTTGTAAAACAGCTATACGCTTTATTCGTAGAAACCAAGGGTTTCCTGTACACGGTCAGCGTACTTGTTCGAATGGAAAGACTGCAAAAAAAAAATTATGAAAAAAAATTAATTAATGTTTTTATCTAAATTAAAATATTTAAAAAAACAAAAACTAAGTAAAAATCAAAAATCTGGACGTAATAATTCAGGACGTATTACTGTACGTAGACGTGGAGGAGGTCATAAGCGCTCTATTCGTATTATTAATTGAACAGGAGAGTTAAAAAATTCGTTATTAATTGGAGTTTCTTATAACCCTATTAAGTCAGGGATGCTTTTCCAATTTATTAATAAAGAATCAGGAGAAATCTTTTATCAACCGGCAACTTCGAAATTCTCTTTATTAGAAGGTTTAAATTTAAATGAAACTTCTAGTCAAGATTCTTTTCGTGAGCCTTTAAGTAATTTTAATATTGGAGAATTTTGTAGTCATATAGGATCTTCTAAAATTAATTATATTAAAGCTTCAGGATCCGTAGGTAAAGTATTACAGCGTTATACTTGAATTAAAAACTACATGTTAATAGTTTTACCTTCTGGAGAACAAAAATTATTTTTAAAAACTCAATCCGCTGTTAAAGGTGCTAATTTAGGAAATACTAAATTATTTGAAAAATTAAAAATGGCAGGACGTTCTCGTTGGTTAAGTAAACGCCCTTCTGTAAGAGGAGTAGCAATGAATCCTATCGATCATCCTCATGGAGGAGGTGAAGGGAAAACTTCTGGAGGTCGACCTTCTGTAAGTAAATGAGGACGTTTAACTAAAAACGTGAAAACTCGTAAAACAAAACGTGCTCTTTGACAAATTTTTAGTCGAAAAAAAAAATAAAGTTTTTATGCATAGACGCTCAAACTGAAAATTTAATTACGTTCATAAAGATTTGTATCAGTTTTTTTTTTTAAATGATAAAAATGTAATTTATAAAACACAAGCTCGAGGGAGTACCATTTTACCTTTAATTATGAATATTAATGTAGGAGTACATGACGGTTATACTTTTTTTAAATTAACCCCTAATGCTTCTATGGTAGGGTATAAACTTGGAGAATTCGTACGTACTCGTCAAGCATTCCGTTATGGGAAAAAATAACTTTTAATTTATGGGAATCAAAGGACAAAAAGTTAACCCCGTAGGATGACGTGTAGGTTTCTATAGAAAATGAAAAACTTTATGATATGAAGAAAGTTGAAATTATGGTTTAATGTTAAATAAAACATTACGTATTAATGAATTAATGCAAAGTTTCTTATTATATAAGCGTTTACCCGCTTTAAATTGTAATATAATGGTAGCTAATCAAGGAACAGAAAAATTTATAATTTTAGTCTACTTTTACAATTTACGCGAAGAAGAAACCTCACAAGTAAAAAAACGTCGTAAAAGATTAAGAGGAGCTTCTCGTTTTCAATCGGTTAGAATTTTATGAGATTTTGAAAAAAAATATACTCGTATAAAAAAACAAAAGCGGTTAAAAATTTTTTCAGCTTTAAAATCATCAAAAAATGAAATTCTATTTAATAAGAAATTATTAGAAGATGAAAAAGTAGTTGCAAAAAGAGTTACTTATAAAGCATTATATTTTCGTACATTTTCTAGAAGAAAATTACGTCCTTTAAAAAAATATACAATTTTATCTAATACCTTTTTAAAAGATTCGTCTAAAATGTTACATCAATTCTTTTTTTCAAAAAAAAAAGAACAATCATTTTTTTTTGAAAACTATTTTTTATATTTTTTTCAAAAAAAAATAAATAGTTTTGATACATCAATGGTTACTTATTTAAAAAATTATTGATTATTATTTTTAGAATCTCCTTTACTAGCTTCTTTTTTAGCATTAAAACATGATGAAGAATTTATTCCAGATCTTCAACGTGTTTATGCTTTTAATGAACATGATATGTCATTATTTTTTTATAATAGTTTTTCTATAAGTCAAGGTTTAAGTATGGCTGCATTAATGAAAATTAAACAACAAAAAGAAGCTATTAAATTACTTCCTGTATTTAATTTAGAAGATACTTTACCAAAAAAAAAATTAACTTTAAAAGCAAATTATTTTCTTAAACGTTTAACAGATTTAAGTTTAATTTTACAAAAAAAAAAAGCAAAAAAAACTGCAGCAGAAATCGCTGAAGAAAATAATAAAAAAAATTGACGTTTACGTCGTGAGTTAAGTCTTCACCAAAAATTAATAGGTATTCGAGAGTTAGCTATTCAACGTAAATTTGTACGATTAAAAATGCTTCCTTATAAACAAGTGTGAATGACACATTTTAATCCCGCAGTTTTTAAATTTAATAAATTATCTTTACCTACTTTAGCAGACGCTCATTTTAGATCAAAAATTTTACGTTTATATTTAGAAAAAATAAGTTATCATATTTATTATTCTTTTCCGTATATTACATTAGCAGGGATTAGAAAATCGATAGAACTTTCAAAAAAACGTCGCGCTGAGGCAAAAAAAAAAAAAAAAGAAGACCTTCCTTTAAAAGATGTTATTTTACAAAATTTTGGTAAAGATTTACATAATAAAATTCATTTAAGTAATAAAAAATGATTTTTTTCTTTACAACATTTACATCATTCTTTACAATTTATTTTACAGTCAAAAGTTGATATTTTTTTTATTAATACCCATAGTTTATTAAGATATAAAACAAGATTAATTCCTCTAGATGTTAAAGGATCTATCCGTAAATTAGGGGCAGAATACTTGTGACGTCATACTAAATTACAAAAAATTAATACAAATCGTCAATATCAAAAAGTATTAAAAAATCCTTTTTTAATCGAACGTAGAGGAAAACGAAAAGGACCCTTTTTACGTGATTTTGTATTATTAATACTTATTGCATTACTTACTCGAAATTTTAAAGTTTTATTAAAATTTATAAATTATCAAACAAAAAATATGTCTAAAACAAAAAGGCAAATTCCTTTTATTCGTTTTTTAATGCGCTTAATTACAAACCTTGCAGGGAGTGTAGTACGTGTTAAAGGACTTAGAATTCAATTTAAAGGACGTTTCGATCGTTGAAATAGAACAAAATCTTTAGTATTTACTAGTGGAAATATTCCTTTACAGCGTAAAGATGCTGATATAGAATATGGATCTTCCCACGGTCTTGTAAAAAAAGGAGTCTATGGTATTCGACTTTGAGTTTGATACGGTCGTTATTACCATAAATCTTATAAAAATCTTTTTATAAGTTATTGATATTTTAAACGTAATTAATTTATGAAACATTTTCCACCAAGAAAAAAATATAAAAAAAATTTTTCTAAACATTTAAGTTTTCGTAAAACAACACAAAATAATGGTTTAGTTTATGGAAATATTGGTTTACAAGTTGCTGAATATGGTAAAATTTCTCATTTACGCTTGAATGCTTTAAAAAAAATTTTAACTTTTTCATTACAACGAAAGGGTAAAATTTGATTACGAGTGTATCCGATGATACCTAAAACAAAAAAGCCTCTTGAAGTACGTATGGGTAAAGGTAAAGGAAATCTTCATTATTGAGAAACCACTATCTTTCCTGGAGAAATTCTCTTTGAATTAACAACTGTTGATTCTAAAATTGCCGTAAACGGTCTTAAGCAAGTAATGAAGCGCTTAGGCCTTAAATCTCGAATCATACATAAATATGACCAGCTCTAATAAAATTTTAATAGAACAACAATATACCAAATTATTACCTCAAAAATCATTTTTTGTACAAAAATTAATAAATAAAAAAAAAAATTCAATTATAAAATCACAGTTAAATAAAGCTGAACTTACATATACAAAACCAAAAAGAAATAGATTTAAAGAAATATCAAATTTAAATTCTTTTGAATCATTAAATCCCCCTATTACAAATAAATACTTTAAAATTAAATTATTTGGTTACAAAAGATTAGTTAAATCTTTTCTTATAAAAAAAGGGAAATCAAAAAAATTTCAAAATTTTACTTATAAATCACATATGTTTTTAAATAAAAGATATCCTCAATTTAGATTAAAAACTCATATCGAAATCTTTTTTAATCGTTACGCATTTCCTAAAATTGCAATTGAAAAATATCCTATTTTTCGTAAACGCCGTAGTAAACGACCTTATCATACTTATAAGTTATTGGGAACTCACGTAGAACAAAAATATATTTTTAATTTTTTTAAAGATCATTTACGTCAAAAACTTCAACGTAATCTTGAAACAAAATTTGAATCTATTTTTTTAACTTTAGCTTCAAAAAAAATAGATTTAAATAGTGTTCAACGAAAAAAAAATAAAAATATGGTTGAAAAATGATATCAATTTCATCAAGGCCGTTTTCGTTTTTTAGCTAAAGAAAAGAAGATAAAAAGACAAGAATTTTTGATTAATCATAAAGATAAATTTGATAATCCTAAAAAATTAGCTAAATTGATAAATCCTCAATTTATTCGAAGAAAAAAAATGACACGAAAAGAATTAAAAAGGTTTAGAGAATTTCGTAAATTAGAACGAAATCGTAAATCTTATCCTGAAGTTATAAGTAAACTTTTTAAATTTAAACATCCTTGAAAAAGATGTTATCAGTCAGCTAGAATTTTACCGGATTTAAGAACTTTTATTATAAAAAAAACTCATCATTATTGAGAGAATACTCATATTATTCAAAGAAAAAATTTTGTACATCAAATTAAAACAAGAAAACCTGATGTAAATAAAGTTCGTAAATTTAATTGAGTATTAAAAGGATATAATTTATATTTAAATGCTCGTCATGAATTTTCAACAGGGACTTATCGTTATAATACTCATGCTGTAGATACTCAAGAACATTTAAGAGAAAATTTTTTATCAAAACTTCCTGCGTTAAAAAAAAATGAAGATAAATTTTGACGTACTTCAAATAAAATGCCTAGTTTACAATCAAATTTTTTAAAATCTCGTACAGTATTGTATTATACTCGAAAAAAAGAAACAACTCGAGAACATGAATGAGCACTCAAGTATGCTTTTAAACAAACAAATTTAGAGCGCAAAGTTTTTCATAATAGAAAAATTAAATCATTAGTAAAACGTATTAAAATAAAACATACAAATGCTGATGAAGATGATTATGTTAATATAAATAAAAATGTTTCTTATGTTATACCTGTTGCATCAGAGCCCTCTCATTATATAGGAATTGCTCCGTGACGAAGTTCCCCTAGTGTTATTTTTGATTTACATATAGACCGAGAATTATTTGAGCATGAGAAAGACTGGCGTACTGTAGATATTTGAAGAAAAGCATACCAAGAAACTGCAAAATTATATGATATTGCTAGACCAAAATATGCTTTTTGCGTAGCGTTTACTTTTTATAAATGAAGAAAAAAATCAATGCTTCCAACTTCATCTTTGTTAACTTTAATTGAAAAACAAACTTTAAAGTCTTCTCCTAGTTTTGATGTGTTACTATCAAAAATTTTTTTATGAAATACTGCTAATTATTTACGACAAGTGGGTACAATTTATCCTACTTTTTTTCCTGCGCCTGTTACCGTTAAAGTATTTCATAGATCACGCCCTTATATTATAAAACATAGAAAAGCAATACGTAGTTTACAAAGAGTAACATCTTTAAATCGTGAGTATATTCTTCCTTACACGAAATTTCGAGTTAAGGATGTTTTTAATTCAAAAAATTTTTTGAATAATTATAAAAAAAAATTTAATTTTCTTTGTAATAAATATTCAAAAATTTCGAAAAATTATTGTTCTATAGCTAATAGTCCTTTTACTTTGAAACTTAAAAATCAAAAAGAAATTAAAAAAAATAAAGTAAAAAGATATCTTGATTCTTATAAACCCTTAATTGTAAAAGGTCCGAAAACAGCTCCTTGATTAACTAAAAATAGAGCTTTATATGAAGACAAAAAAGATTTTAGTGTATCTACTTGAGCAAAGGTATATACTGAAGAGTTTTTATCTTTTTATACACTTTCTATCTCTAGTTATTTAAAAGATCCTTTATTTAAAAATTATAAATGACTTAAAAAACAACGTCACTATTATCGCCGTTTTCCGATTATATTGAGAGGAATTTTTTTCAACTATACAAAAGGTAAAGAGCTCCATTTTAATACAAATAAAAGTATTATGAAAATTTATGATAAAAAGGTTGCTAAAAAAGAACCAGGTTTTGAGGAGTATTTAGTATCATCACATTTTGCTATTGCAGAACCTTATAAATACTTAACATATTTTACAAGTACTTTTAATAAAAATCATCTTGATATTACTGCTTGACGTTTATTAGAAAAAGAGTTTTTTGCAGAGTGTTTAAAAATCAATAAAAAACCTGTCCTAGGTAATGAAAGAAAATTTCGTTTTCAAAAAATTACTTCAAGCACAGGGAGCCATTTTATTACTGCTTTGACTATTAATAAACCTTTTTGAAATTTAACAAATTTCGAGGATTTAAAAAATAAACCTCAAATTAAAAATTTTTCTGCAGGTAAATTCTCATATACAGGTTTTGTCCGTTCAAATATTTTTTTTAATGATTTTATTTATAATATACCGTCGTGTTTAAAAACAGCACTTCCTACTTATAGAAAAAAATTTCCTACAGTTTTTAAAAAAAATAATTTTATTCTAAATTTTCAAATAAAAAGTTGAACGAAAGAAAGTTTACATATGTTTAATAAAACTTTTGAATCGAGATTAGCTTTTGGTATCAATAAATTGAATATTCGAATTAAAAGTTTACCTATTCAAAAAAAAGTTACACGAAGAACTGTTTTAACATCTCCTCATGTAAATAAAAATGCTCAACAACACCTAGATCAAATAAAGTATTCTAAAATTTATTTGTTAGAGTGCTATGGAGTACATGATTCAAAACAAATTTTTGCTTTAATTTGAAAATTAATTTTTTTAGATTTAAAAGCAAATAGTCTTGAATTAAAGTTTATTTCTTCTATTAAGAAAAAATAAATAACGGGATATAGCGCAGTGGTAGCGCATTTGTTTTGGGAACAAAAGGTCGTGTGTTCGAATCGCACTATCCCGAATTCTCTAGTAGCTCAGTGGTAGAGCGGATGGCTGTTAACCATTAGGTCGTTGGTTCAAATCCAACCTGGGGAGAATTTAAAGCATCCTTAGCTCAAAGGAAGAGCAGCAGCCTTCTAAGTTGACGGTTATAGGTTCGAGTCCTATAGGATGTAACTTGGTAAGAGGCAGTGGCTGAGTGGTTAAAGGCGGTAGACTGTAAATCTATTGAATAATTTCTACGTTGGTTCGAATCCAACCTTCCTCAATAGCCCGAATAGCTCAGGGGTAGAGCAGAAGACTGAAAATCTTTGTGTCGGTGGTTCAAGTCCTCCTTTGGGCATTTTTTTTTTTTTATGATAAATTATAATTATATTTTTACTGATATATTATCACCTTTAAGTTTAAGTTTCAATAATTTTTATTTACTGAAAAGTATTTATTATTTCTTATTATGTACTATTTTTCCTACTCTTTTTGTAGGTCTTTCTCGAAGTGCTGAGATTTTAGTGTATAGTCCTCTAGAAATAATACTCCCCGCTAGTGTAACATTAGCATCTTTGAGTCTTTTTCAGTTAGAAAGTCTGGTTGATGTAGCATGTGCTGATTACATACAAACTCAAGAACGCTTTTTATTGTTTTATCCTTTATTAAGCCATTCATTTTCATTACGAGTAGGTATTGTAACTTTAGCTCATGATTTAGAGTGATTATCTTCACTTTGTTCTATTTTCCCTAATGCTAATTGAGCTGAAAGGGAAGCTTGAGATATGTTTGGAGTAGGTTTTTTAAGTCATCCTGATCTCCGTCGTATTTTAACCGATTATGGTTTTAAAGGACATCCGTTACGAAAAGATTTCCCCTTATTAGGGTATCTGGAGGTGTCTTTTAATAATTTAGTAGAATTTGTAGAATATTTACCAGTGTCTATAAGTTTATCCCCTCGTATATTTGCCGTTACAAACGAGCTTGCATTTGCGTATTGTTAATTAAATAAGAATGATGTTGTGGACTTTTTTTTGAGAAATAGAAATGATCTGATTATTAGTTTTATTTATTTGTTTTAGTTTTTTTGTTGAATTAAAAAGTTCAGCAATAAGCTCTTTATGTTTAATGTTTTTTTTTTGAGTTCTTTTAGTAACTCAATTATCTTTTTCTTTAAAAAATTTTTTAATTCTAAATCCAGGAGAAACTTTATTATTAGATTCGTCTATAATTAATTTCTTTTTTACATTTTTATTTTTATTTGTTACAGTGTATTTTTGACAAATTTTCTTTTCAAAAATGAATAAAAAAATGGAATTTGCTACTTTAATTTTTTTTATTTTAGTTTTAGGTTTACTTTTATTTAAAATGAATAATTTTTTAGAAATTTTTGTAGTTATAGAAGCGCTTAGTTTTATAGCTTACATTTTAGCAGGTTTCGAAAAAGATACTAAAATAGCTTCTTCTGTGGGAATTCAATATTTGATTATAGGAAGTATTTCTTCAATCTTTTTAGCTTTATCATTTATTTTAGTTTATAATCAATTTAGTACTACTACTTTTTTAAATTTATTATTGATAAATTTAAATTTTTTTGAAGAACAATTTTTTTCAATGAATAGTGCATCATTTTTTATTGAAAATAATTTAATTTTTTTAAGTATTTTTAATTTAAAAAATATTTATACTTTTATCAAAAAATATTTTGTTAAAAGTTTAACTTTAATATTAAGTTTATTTATGATGAAATCCAATAATATAAAATTAGATAACGAAAAACCTTCCACTTTAATGAGTGGTAGTCCATTTGACGGACATTTTAAAAATAATTTCGGTATTTCAATGGAAGATGCTGTTATAATTATGGAAAAAAAAGGTCAACTTTTAGCAGAACAATATTCATTTATATTTTTTGAATGATGAAATTGAAAGACCTGAGTTCACGAATATTTTCCGGAGCCAAATTCAGAAGCTTATAATATTTTTTGAAATCTTGTTAAAACAAAAATTAAAGACCATGATTTTAAATTTTTCTTTAATCGTGATTATTTTGTTGAACAAGTTATGAATCATTACACAGAACTTAAAGTTACAGGTGATTTGTGAATGTATGATGGTTGAAGTATGGATATGCAAGTAGAGACTGAAGTTATTAATTTTTTTAATGATTGAGCGGCTAGTCCTGGAAATCTTTCCTTAGGTTATAAAGTAAAACACCATTATTCTTCAGAAAATTTTCCTTTCACTTATAAATCTTCAGATGAGTTAATTTATACGGGAGAGCCTGTAATTTATTCTCCTATTCAAGAAGGTGTAACATCTCAAAATGGTGTAGAAAATGAAACTAAAATTACTTCTGTGCCTACAGAAACAAGTAAATCTGAAAAAAAAAATAAAAAAGATGATGATGGTGGAGATGATTCAGGAGGTACTAGTCATACTGAAGATTCTTCTTCTCTAGAAGGAGAAGTGGAAACAACTTCTATTGACGACTCCGTAAATAGTATTATAGCTGAATTATTTGATTTTAATTCAGAAGTTTTATCTAATACTTTATTTTTAAATTTGGAACAATGAAATTTTTCAATTTATGGTACTATTATTATAGTTTTAAGTTTTTTAATAGGGACTTTATTTTATAAAATTAAAGGAGCTCCTTTTCATATTTGAGCACCTACAGTTTACACAAGAATGCCTACAGGGTCTATGGTTATACTGGTAACTATTTTTACTTTAATTTTTAGTTTATATTTCTTTCAATTGTTTTTTAAAATTTTTTATCTATACTCTAATTTTTTTAGTCAATTTTTTATTTTAGGAGGAATTTTATCTTTAATTTTTGGTTTTTTAGGAGCTTTTGATCAAAAGATTTTAAAAAAATTTTTTATCTATAGTTCTATAGGACACGTAGCATTTTTGTTATTTTCTTTTATAGCTCCTTACACTTTTCAAAGTGGAACTAGTCTTCTTATGTATTTATTAATTTATTTAGTTTCTACTTTTTTATTATGGTTTTTAATTACACATAATACAAAAAAAATTGAATTTTTATCTAACTTATTAGTTAATATTAAAGAAAATTCTTTATATTTTTTTTTATTCGTTATTATAGTTTTTTCAATGAGTGGAATTCCCCCATTAGCTGGATTTTTTATTAAATTTGATATACTTTCTATTCTTGCTTTATCTAATGAATTTTTAATTTTATTTATTACTTTATTGATTACTGTAGCGAGTTTTTATTACTATTTAAGATTAGTTAAAATTTCGAGTTTTGAAAATTTTAAATCTTATTTACTTCAGTTTTTAAAAATCGAAAGCTTTTGAGTTTATATACGCTTAGTATTTTTATTTGTATTCATTATGCTTTTATTATTTTTTCCTATTATTTTTGAACAAAGTTTTTATTACGTACTTTCTTTTATTTTTTAAAGAAGTACCGTAGCTATGTAACATATTGGTAATGTTTAAAATTGCAAATTTTAAAAAAGCAGTTCGATTCTGCTCATAGCTTTAATAAAAGGGGATATAGTTCAGTTGGTAGAATAGGTGCTTTGCATGTACTTGGTCATCGGTTCGAGTCCGATTATCTCCAATAATTTTTATGAAAAGTCGTTTGTTTAGAGATAGAAATCTCCGAGTATACGCTAAAAAAAATGAAATTAAAATTAAAGCTTTACGCTTACTTAGTGAAGATCTTAGTTTGCCTTTTGTGTTACGTCATAAAATTTTTTTACACTTAACACAAAAGCAAAAATGAGCTTCATTAAATCGCGTTAAAAATCGTTGTCTTGTTACTCAACGTTCTCGTGGGGTTTTTCGTTTAACAAAAACTTCACGTTTAACGTTTAGAAAATTAGCAACTCAAGGATTATTACCGGGAATTCGTTTAGCTACTTGATAATATTTAAAAATGATTTTATTAAATCATTTAATTACTGTTATTAAATTAGCTAAAAAATCAGGTAATAAAAATATTTTTATTGGTATTAAAGCTTCTTTCTTATGTTATGATTTTTTACGTATTTTATTAAAACAAGGTTTTATTAAAAACTTTCGTGAAATAAAACAAAAAAGAAAAGAAGGTTATGTTATTGAATTTCGTTTTGACGAGAGAGGTAACAATATTATTAAAAATATTCAATTTGTCGCATCAAATCAAGTTTTCTCTACAGTAAAAATTAGTGCATTATGAAAAAAAGAAAAAGGACAAGGTCTTTTTATTCTTTTAACTCCGCAAGGTCTTTTAACAGATATTGAGGCTCGTAATTCTAATGTAGGAGGAAAACTTGTATCTATTATTGTGTAAATATTTATATGCTATTATTAAGTCTTAATCGTAAACAAATATCTTCTAATTTAAGATTACATCTTAGTCAAAAGCAGTGACTTGGTTTTCAAGGCTCATCAAATTTTTTATATTATATTTTTCCAGGGAATATTAATGTAATTTCTACAAAATTTCAAGATTATTTTTTATTAGATAAAATTTTTGAAAAACAACGTTCACAAATTTTAAAAAAAATAAAAAATATTTTTTTGAATATTGAATATAATTATAGTATAAAATTAAAAGTTATCGGAGTAGGTTATAGAATAGACCCAATGCCTTCTCAAAAATTTTTAAATTTAAAATTAGGGTTTAGTCATGAAATACAGTTTCCTTTAGAACCTGGTATTTTTTGTAGACGTTTAAATGATCGTTCTTCAATTTATATTTTTTCATCTAATGACCCTCAAACTTTAAAAAATTTTTTAGCTCGTTTAAAAAAATATCGTCCGGTTGAACCTTATAAAGGAAAAGGGCTTCGTTATTTAACTGAAACTATTAAACGTAAAGAAGGAAAAAAAAGTAATTTATAATTATGAAACGTCTTACAGTAAACCAAGTAAAAGTAAAACAATTTACATATTTAAGAGCACAAATAGGTCATAGACGACGCATTTTAGATAAAACAATGAATTCATATGTAGCAGGAAATCAACAAGATATTTCTATTTTAAATAGTATTTTTATACTATGGTCTTGAGAACGAGCTTCTCAAATATTAACACGCGTTTTTTTATTTAGACAAAAATTTGTTTTTTTATCTACTAATAAATTTATACCTAATTCATGACTAAATAATTTTTTAGAATGGCATTTCCAATTAAAAAATAATAGATATCCTCATTTTTTAGGATATGTAGGTACTAATTGATATGGAGGTCTCCTTTCTAATTGGTCCAAATTATGAGCTTTTGTATTATTAGTTTTTAAAGATTTATTAAAAAAAAAACATGTATCAAAAACACGCCATTTATTGATGAAAAAATTAGCAGGACGTATTTCTAAAGGAAATCAACCGGCTTTTCCTGATTTTTTATTCGCTTTAACTGCAGATAAAGGATTATTACATGAATCTGATCTTATACGTTTAGTTTCAGTAGGATTGGTAGATTCTGATAAAAATATGAAATCGGCTAGTATTTCTCTTATAGGAAATGATGACTCATTTTTGTTAATAGAATTTATGGTACGTTTAATTGAACAAAGCTTTTTAGTAAGTTCCCGTGAAGAACATGAGCTTTTTTACCGTATTTTATTTAAAAAATTAAAAAATTTATTATATTAAATTATGAGAAAAAATTGATATAAACCTCATTTAAAAATAGTATATAATGTACAAGATAAAACATTTGTTTCTCGTTTAAACCGCCTTCGTTTTTTTCATGATCGCCGTGTCTTAAGATTTTTACGTTGACATAAAGGAGATAAAGGACGTAAAGTAAGAGGAATCCATAGCTTAAAATGATATAAAATGCGTTACATTTTTGGACTTAAATTTTTTAATTTTTCGTCAAAAAAACGACGTAAAGTAAGATTTTATCTTCAAAAAAATTTATATAAAGTTGAATTATATCGTAAAAAAGGGTTTTTAAGCTTTTATAGAAAACTCGACGACTCTAAAATACGTAATTGGTTTAAACATCAATATAATAAAAGTCGTCAATTTAAAATTATTAATTTTTTTAAAATGTTTGAAACTCGTTTAGATGTTATTAGTTTTAGAATGAAATTAACTCCTACTATTTTTTTAGCTAATATGTTTATTAAAACTAGAGGTTTACAAATTAATTATGGTTTAAAAAAAGAACCTAGTTATCGTTTACAAATAGGAGATTTAATTAGTTTTGAATCTGATACACTATGACATTTTTTTGCTTCTAGATTTCATAATCAATTATGAAAAAGATGACATCGTTTAATTGATTTAAACAAACAACGTAAAACCACCCGTTTATTAACTTTCCGTGAATATAATAAAAAGAGTAGTTTACATATTCAAGAAGATCGTTCTTTAATTTTAAATGAAAATTTTAAAAATTTAGAAAATACGTGAACTTTTTTTATTAATAAAAAACAAATTCAAAAAAAAATTAATAAATCTGAAAATTTTAATGAATTACAAGAAATATTATTAGATTCTGATAAAAAAACATTAACTAATTTTGCAATAAACCAAGTATTAGTAAGTTTTTCATTAAAAAAACGTTCACGTTTATTAACAGATTATAAATTATTATTAAAAGAATTTGTGTTTTCAAAAAATAAAATTAAATTGAAAAAAAAGAAATTTTTTTTTTTTTTAGTAAAAAATTATATAAAAAATTTTTTTAATTCAGTACTAAAAGAACAAAATAAATTAAAACATTTAGTTTTTTTTTATAAAAATTTTTTTAAAACAAATTTAAAAAAAAATCTTTTAAATAATATGTTGAATAAAAATTTTTCTTTATTTTTTTTTAAAGAAAAAAATACTTTAGGACTTATTAAAATTTTTATTTGAAATGCTTTGAATAATTTCTCTTTAATTAATCAAAAATCGGTTTCATTCTTTTTAAAGAAAGTTAATTCAAAAAAAGAACAAAATTTAAAATCTCGAATTAATTATTATACATCTCAAATAGAAAATATTAATAATTTTTCATCAAACCTTTTTTTTAAACGTAAAAATTTTAATTCATTACTAGAAAATTCTTTTATTAATTTAGAAAATTTTAAATGGCTTGACACTTGAAGTCAACAAATTTTAATTTTTTTTAATTTTAATTTTCAATTAAAAGCTTTGTTACAACGTATTTTTGTTTCTTTCATTATACGAAACGAAACTTATCGTTTTTTCTTTTTAAAATTTTGATTAATTTATCGTTCATTTTTAACAAGATTTGCAAAATTATTTTTACCTTTGAAGAAATTTTTTCAATATTTAACTCTTTTAAAACATATTTGTAAGTCTACAAACGAAAAAATTCTTTCTTCCTCTTTTTATAAAGGATTATATTTACGTTTTTTTATACAAAAATTTGAATTAATTTCAAATTTTGTTTCTTTAATCGAAAATCAAAAGTTTAATTTTAATCAATTTTTTATTTTATTAAAAAATTTTTTAAATCCAATAATTTTTATGAATAATGTTAATTATTTAAAAAAACATTTTTTATTAACACGTTTACCGTTTGAAACTTTTACTGAAGAGTACAACCAAGATCTTCAATTAGTTTTTGAACATGTCGTTGAAGAAAATTTTTTTGATATTTTAGCTGATTGAGTTTTATATACTAATAAGCATAATATTCATTTTACGATCTTTTGAAATCATTATTGTGATGAGCAAAAAGTCGTACTTATTGTTTATTTAAAAACGGCGTTAGAACTTAAATATAATTGAAAAGAACTTTTTTTTAAAAATCCTTTAAAAATGGATTTAACTCATATTAAAATTTTACAACCATTTTGTAGAGGTTTACACCAAGAATTTTATATAGAATCTACTTTCTTATTAAAAGACTGTTTTGCTATGGAACAATATTCTTTACTTCCTAAAATTAAATTTACTGATTTTTATTTAGATAATGATTTAGAAAATAAAATAATGACAAGTTTTTTAGTGGCACAGCAAAATGCTGGTCTTAATGAAGCAGAAGATCCTTTAACAGAATCTGAAGAAGAAGATGAGGAAGAAGAAAAGAAAAAAAAAGCTGAAGAAAATAATCAAGTAGTAGAAACAGAACAATTACAGAGTTCAGATGAAGAGGAAGAGTATTTAATTTTAAATACTTCTGAGGAGGAACGATTACAACGAGCTTTTATATATGAAGAAGAAGAAAAAGATTTAGGAATTTATGAACTTTCAGAAACTTCAGAAACAGAATATGAGCATCCGTTTCTTGAAAATGAGTTTTTAGACACCTCTACTTTAAATTGAAAAAAAAAACAACTTTTTAATATAAATAGAGCAAAACTTATTACTACAGTAACGAAAAATATAGTTAAAAGTTCATTAATAAAACGTAAATTAGAAAAAAAATTTTTTGAAACTATAGAAAGTCCTTTTTTAAATAATAACTTAAATTACGTTTCTAATCAATCTAATGGAGTTTTATTAGTTAAAAATTTTGATATTAAGAATAATTTAAAAATTTTTTTAAAAACTATTCCTTTTACTACTTCTTTTTTATCATATAAAAATTCTTCTATAAAAGAATCTAAAGAAAAAGTAAATTTACGTTCAAAAACTTATAAAAAATTTATTTTAAAAGAACAAAAAATTTGAAAACGTTTTAGACGTTTAAAACGACGTCGTAGATTTCAGTTTTTACGTGGGCATAAAAAACGACGCCGATATACTTTTAGCCGTTTATTGAAAAAAGTAAAATTTGTTAAAAATCAAAAAATACAAGTAAAAAGAAAAGTAAATGTTAAAAAATTGACTAATTTTTTATTAAAACGCAATTTCATACGTAATCTTTCTTCTTTTAAATTAAATTCTTGACGCCGTAAACGTGGAAAAAATTTTTTTAATTTAGTGAATTTTAATGAAAATATTCAAAAAAATTTACATTTACCTATACGTCGTATCTATTTTAAAAAACGTTATTTGATTTCAAAAAAAACAAAACGAAAGAAAAAATTTTTAATTAGGTCTATTAATCTTAAAACAAATTCTTTTTGACGTAATCTTATTAAACTTATCTTATTAAATAATAACAAAAAACGTATAAAATCTAAGCTTGCAAAAAATTTATTTTTTATTAAACAAAGTTTTATTATACTTCGTGCTTTACAAAATTTAAGAAAAAAAAATTCTTCATTTAATTTTAAATTTCAACGAACTTTAAATAAAAAACGAACAAAAAAACGTTTATATTTTTTTTTATCCACACCACGATTTAGAAAACAAATTTTAAGACAATATCGTAAAGATAAAAAATTTATAAAAAGTCATAAAAATTCTACAATTATTAATAAAAAAATTTTTTTTTCTCGTTGAAAATGAAAAACCCATTATAAACAACCGCGAAATTGAGTTTATTTAAATAATACTTTAAGGCACAGAAAAAATTTAAATATAAATTCTCAGTCGAAACAAAATATTTTAACTCAATTAAATACTTCATCTAAAACTAAATTAAAGAAAAAGAAAAAAATTAAATTTTCTTCTTTTTCTTTTTGACGTAAAAAAAAAAAGAAAAAAGCTAAAGCTTGAGTTTCTAATAGAAAATCTAATAGACGTTCAAGTAATCGTTATTTAAAAACAGTTAGAAGACGTTTCCGTTTTTTACCTACACAATTTTCATTTTATAAATTTAATTTTTTTAAGCGTAAAAAAAGTTATAAACGTTTTAGAGGTGTTAAACAATGATGACGCCGTACTGCACGTCCTAAAAGAAAAGAATATAGAGTAGCTTCATTAAAAAGATATAATCAAAAAACTTTTAAAAACGTTGTAGCTTTTTCATTAGATGCTGATATAAAAAAAACTACTTTAACAAATGTTCTTTGAAATTCTCAACAAATTTTAGCTTTAAAATTAAAATTTTTAAATGCTTTAAAAATGGAAAGCCAAATGGATTCTTCATTTTTATTATATCAACAATTTTATAATTTACAAGCTTTTATTCCAAATTATGGTTGAAATTTTGACCAAAAAGTAAATGATGTACAAGAAATGGAAAATGAAAATTGGTTTACTACTCAAGAAAATAATACAAGAAATGAAATTTTTTATACTATGTATAAAAAAAATAAAGTATTAAAATCTTTTGATAAACTTTTATTAAAAAAATCAGTGAAAATTAAACCTCGCCGTAAACATTCTTTAATGATGCGTTCGAATTTTTTTAATTTAAAAAAAAAAGTAAACAATTTTAAAAATCTTCAAAAAAATTTATCTTTTAATATAACAGAAGATAAACTTCGTCGTTATAAAAAATATATCTGATATCATCAAAAATGAATGCGTCGTTCTTCAGTGCGAAAACGTTATAAGTTTAGAACTAAATTATTACAGTTGAATAAAATACGTCGTTTAAAGAAGAAAAAATTTTTAAATATTAAAACAAAACCTTCTTTATTTTTACCTCATTTTTTAGAGTATGACTTTGTGACTTTTAGAGGTGTTATGATTTCTTTCCCCAAAGTGGAAGCTTCTGTTTTCGGAGGAGCATCTAATAGTTATTTTTATGGTCTAATCAATTATTACCAACGATTAGGACTTTAATTAATTTCTATAATAGAAGAAGAGACTTATTTCCTTGTGACAAATGAGGTTTCGTTTTTATACTTAGCCAGTCTCGAGGGTACACACCACCTGTTATAAGCTTAAAGCATAGAGGTATAGATCTTCATATGTTAGTTACAGCAGCAAAATTAATTGGAGCAGGAGCAGCAACTATCGGATTATCTGGTGCAGGAGTAGGAATTGGTTCAGTATTTGGAGCTTTAATCTTAGGGGTTGCTCGCAATCCTAACGAAAAAGACGAACTTTTCCGCTATGCACTTTTAGGATTCGCTTTAGTAGAAGCTATCGCATTATTAGCAATGATGATCGTACTTCTTATTTTATTCACATTCTAGTATGGTATCTATCGGTGGAGCATGTTTTATTGTATGGGTTATTGGCGTATATGTTATGTCCCAATACCTTTAATCTTAGATCGAGAAGTGAAGTTAAAATTTTTTAACTAGCGAATTTTTACCGTTTTAGTGATTTTTTTGCTTTGTGTTTTTCACTATAAGAAAATACGAAGCCCTTTAAATTTTTAAAGGTTAAGGAGGATAGTTCAATTGGTAGAGCAGTGGTCTTCAAAATCATCGGTTATGGGTTCAAGTCCCGTTCCTCTTGTAATTAGTTTTAACTTTAAAGGCTCATAACTCAGTTGGTTAGAGTGCTCGCTTGATAAGCGTGAAGTCAGTAGTTCAAGTCTACTTGGGCCTATTATTATATATATGTATTTTTTTTCTAATTTAGTATATCAAGAAATGTATCAAAAAATGTTTTTATTTATATGTCTTAGTTTTGCGCTTAGTTGCGTATTATTTATTGTTTCATTATTATTAGCTTCTCATGATCCTTATTATGAAAAAATGACTGCTTATGAATGTGGTTTTGAACCTTTTCAAGATGCTCGTCATAAAGTGGATATTCGCTTTTATATAGTAGCTATTTTATTTATTATTTTCGATATTGAGGTTGTTTTCTTAATGCCTTGATTAGTTAATTTTGTTTATTTAGGTACTCAAACTTTTTGGCTTATGATTTTTTTTTTAGCTATATTAGCATTAGGGTTTGCTTATGAAATCGTAAAAGGAGCTTTAGATTGATAAGGTAAAAAATTATCTTATCTAAAATTAAAGGGTATATAGCTCAGCTTGGTAGAGCACTGGACTTTTAATCCATTGGTCTTGGGTTCGAATCCCAATGTACTCATAATTTTTAGAGAAAATAACTCAATGGTAGAGTGTTAGATTGTCAATCTAAAAGTTGCGGGTTCAAGCCCCGTTTTTCTCGTAAAACGTAGGCGGATATAACTCAGTTGGTTAGAGTGTCAGGTTGTGGCTCTGAAAGTCAAGGGTTCAAATCCCTTTATTCGCCCTGAAAGTCTCACTTTAATATATAAAAGTGACTTATTGTTCAAATTTCTTATCAATAAACATGAAGAACATTCTGATTTGTGTTCATTTAAGTGGCCAGTGACGAAAGTATACCGTAGTATAAATTCTCTTATACTTTCTGATCATTGCGTTTATTAAGTAATTAAAAGTTTTAGTTTTTTTTTTATGCCTCAACTCGATAAAGAATTATTTACTGAATATTTTTTTGTAATCGCTGTCGTTTTATTAAGTTTACATTCAGATTATTATGTTTCAGAAAATTTTTTACGTTTGAATAGTCAATGATTCTTACACGATTTTTTTACCAAATCGCGTTTATTATTAAATTATGAAAAACAAGAATTTACTTTTTACGTAGATTTACTTATTGATAAATCTACAGCCATTTTTAAAAAATAAAAATTTATGAAAAAAATCAATCAAAACTTAGAAATATTAAAAAACAAAGACCAAGTGAAAAAAACTAAAGTAAAAAAAATTGTAGTACGCCGCAAAAGAAAATATACGGCACAAGTAGACAAAAAAACTTCTAAAGTTCAACCTGTATTATTAGGTGAAGTTGAAAAAGTTAAAGATGGGGTTGCTTTTGTAACTCGTCTTGGAAACGTTCGTTTTAGTGAATTAGTTTCTTTTATACCAGCTCCTTCTCGTTTAAAAAGTTTACGTAGTAAAGGAAACAGTAACCTTATCGTTGAAGGTATGGTTGTTGGTATTGAACAAGATTACATCTCTGTGATTATTTTTGGAGATGAGCGTTTTGTTAAAGTTGGAGATAGAGTACGTCCTCGTGGGAATATCGTAGCTATTAATGTAGGAATCGGTTTATTAGGACGTGTTATAGATCCATTAGGAAATGTTTTAGATGATCCTACTCGTCCAGTTGAATTAAATAAATCTCCTAAAGATGATTTATTTAGAAATTATTATATTGGACGTATTGTTACTGGATACTCTAGACCAGTTGAAATTCAAGCTCCTGGTATTATTGTACGTAAAAGTGTTAATAAACCTTTATTGACTGGATTAAATTGTGTAGATAGTATGGTTCCAATTGGATTAGGACAACGTGAGTTAATTATTGGAGATCGTCAAGTAGGTAAAACTGCTGTGGCTATTGATATGATTTTAAATCAAGCTTTTTTAAATGAGACTTTAAGAAATTCTTTATTATCGTCTGAAGGAGCTGTTGTTAATAAATTATTACCTTCTAAACCTTGTTATTGTATTTACGTAGGAATTGGACAAAAACAGTCTACTATTGCTCGTATTGCAAAACTTTTAAAAAGACCTCGTACTTTATTTGAACGTAATGTTTCTACAAAACGTTCTTCTGTATTTAGTGCTTTAAATTATACTATTATTGTAGCTTCTATTTCTTCAGATTCTGCACCTATTCAATTTTTAGCTCCATATACTGGATGTACTGTAGGAGAATTATTTAGAGATTCTGGATCTAATGCAGTTATTGTTTATGATGATTTATCTAAACAAGCAGTAGCTTATCGTCAAATGTCTTTATTATTACGTCGACCTCCGGGACGTGAAGCTTATCCTGGAGATGTATTTTATTTACATTCTCGTTTATTAGAGCGTGCAGCACAAATGTCAGATGCTGTAGGAGGAGGTTCTTTAACCGCACTTCCTATTATTGAAACAATGGCAAATGATGTTTCTGCATATATTCCAACTAATGTAATTTCTATTACCGATGGTCAAATTTTCTTAGAAACTGAATTATTTAATCAAGGGATCCGTCCTGCGATTAATGTTGGGTTATCTGTAAGCCGTGTTGGATCTGCAGCACAATTTAAACCTATGAAACAAATTGCTGGTACTCTTAAATTAGAGTTAGCTCAATACCGTGAAGTTATGGAATTTGCGAAATTTGGGGCAAGTTTAGATGCTGAAACCAAACGTCAATTAAATAGAGGAGCGAGACTTGTAGAATTATTAAAACAAGGACAGTACGTTCCTTTAGAGGTTTCTGTTCAAATTGTATTTGTATTTTTAGGAATTTCTGGTCTTTTAGATGGACGTAAACTTGAAAATCTTGGACAATTAAAATCTATTTTACGTTCTTATTTACGTCAAAATTATAAAGGAATGGTAACAAGTTCAAATTATTTGCAAACTGCAAATCAAATTGATCTTAATTTTAAAAAATTAGTGGTTAACGATACTCTTTACGTATTAGCTGCAAATAATTTTTAATAAAGTATGTTAAATCTTTTATTAAATAATTTTAATTTTTTATTTAGTCCTTTTGAAGGTTTTAAAATTGCTTCTTGAAATCAAAATGTTTTTACTTTAAATGAAGATATTTTTTTTTTTAATGAGCCTTTATGATTATGAAATGTAAGTTCTTCTGTAAATTCAAGTTTTTTAAACGATCTTATTTGATTTGTAAGTAATGATGGTTTATTTATATCTTTAGTAGTATTTGTTATTTTTTTTGTTAGTTTCCAATTTTTTGGTTCTGATAAAACTAGTACTGATAGTTCTACTTTTTCTGAAGTTCTTATTATTTTTTTAATTTTAATTACCTTTACTTTTTTAGGTCAAAGTTTATTTTTTTATAGTCAAATTTTAGAAGGGAATTCTTTGATTCTTTCTTCATCGATAACAGAATCTTTTTTTTTAGATTTTTTTTTTAATAAAGATTTATGAGGATTTTTTTTAATTCTTTTATTTTTCTTTTTATTATCTAGTGGTTCTTTATCAAATTTAACTTTATTTCCTAAAGGGGATTTAGATCATTTTTCTAACAGTTTTTATACATTTAGTTTAGATTTATTTTCCAGTACTCTTGAGTTACGCACTGAAAAAGAGGTACAAAATTTTCAAGAATTTTTTTGAAAAGTAAATGCCATTTTTGGTTTTATTTTTTTAGCAAATTCTATAGGTATGATTCCTTTTTCTACTACTATCACAAGTAATTTAACTAATACCTTTTTTATTGCATTTACAGTGTTTTTTGTAGTTATTGGTACTATGGTTTTTGAAAAAGGTTTTACACATTTTCTTGAATTATTCTTACCTTCGGGAACTCCTTTAGGATTAATTCCTATTTTAGTTCCTCTTGAATTATTTTCGTATTCATTTCGTTTAGTAAGTCTTTCTGTACGTTTATTTGCAAATATGTTTGCAGGGCATACTCTTATGAAAGTATTTTCTGGATTTAGTTGATCTCTACTTTTAGTAGGGGGTTCTTTTACTTTAATTCATTATTTACCTGTATTAATTCTTTTTGCTTTAACTTTATTAGAATTAGGGGTTGCTGCTATTCAATCTTACGTTTTTGCAGTTTTAAGTTTATTGTATATTCGCGATATTTTTGCGGGGCATTAATTTAATTATATTTTAATGTATCCTGGAGTATAGCCAAGAGGAAAGGCATCAGTTTTTGATACTGATATGCAAAGGTTCGAATCCTTTTACTCCAAATTTTAAGATTTTTAAGCAAAGAGTTTTCTTTATAGAATTAAATGGGTTTGATCCTGGCTCAGAGTGAACGCTTATGGTATGCTTTACACATGCAAGTTTAATGAGAAAAAGAATAATATTATTGATCTTTTTAATATTATTCTTTTATTATAGCGAACGGGTGAGTAAAAACTTTTTTTTACCAATCAATTTAAGAAATTCGTGCAATATGAAAATCTTAAATAAAAAAATTTTTTTAGGAAAATTTGTAAAAGACTATACGTTGTTGATTGATGAAAAAAGAAAGTATTAGGTTGTTGGTTTTCCAAGCCGAAGATGCTTAGTTGGTCTGAGAGGATGTACAACCACATTGGGACTGAGACAAGGCCCTGACTTTTAAAGGCTGCAGTGGGGAATATTGGACAATGAGAGAAATCTTGATCCAGCAAAATCAGATGGTAGGACGCCGACACAAGAAGGCTGTAAGAGTATTCAGGCGAGGTTGTAAATATCTAATAAAAAAAAAGATGATGACTTTTTTTTAGAATAGTCCCGGTAAACTTCGTGCCAGCAGCCGCGGTAATACGAAGGGGGCAAGCGTTATTCAAAAAAACTGGGCGTAAAGGGCTTTTAGATGGTATAAAGAGAGTTATTAGCTAAAGTTCTTAATTAAGGTAAGAATTGTCTAATAAAACATTTAAACTTTGAGTAGCAAGTGGATAGGATTTATTTTTTTAGTTGAGGTGGCATTCGTCTATAAAAAAAGGAGGATCTTGGGTGAAAACATCCTATTGTTTGCGTACTGACGTCAATAAAGCAAAAGCATAGGGAGCAAACAGGATTAGATATCCTGGTAGTCTATGCCCTGACCGATGGGTATTAAAAAATTAATGTGTTTTTATAATTAACGTGTAAATACTTCGCCTGGGGACTACGGTCGCAAGACTAAAACTCAAAGGAATTGACGGGGGCTCTTTACAAACGGTGGAGCATGTGGTTTAATCTGATAATCCGCGTAAAACCTTACCAGTTCTAACTCGGTGTTGCATGGCTGTCGTCAGCCCGTGTTGTGAAATGTAGTGCTTGGGCATTCAACGGGCAAGACCCTCAATAAAATTTTATATAAATTTTAGAAAGATAGTTTAAGGAGGAGTGATTATTCTTTGGGAATCAAAGGATTATTTGCGTAAAAGCTTATAATTTAGAATCCCTATTTTAAAAAAGTAAGTAGTACTTGCTTTAACAAAATTGTGAAAAATGTTTACTCTTGCTTCTAAGGAAATGAGGTTGAAGTCAAGTCGTCATGGCTCTTCGAACTGGGCTACACATGTGCTACAATGATTATTACAAAATATAAAATTTTTTTTATAAAGTGAAACAGTGATGAAATTTTTTTGAAAAATAATCTTAGTACGGAGTATAAACTGCAACTCGTTTATATGAAGTAGGAATCGTTAGTAATCGTGAATCAGAACGTTACGGTGAATAGACTTAGGGTCGTGTACACACCGCCCGTCACGTCAGGGGAGTAAAATTGGCCTGAACATTCAATACTATATTTTCGAGGAAAATTTTATAGGCTTAAAACTATTAAGGTTTAAGTTATATATTTAAATTTTCAACTTGAATTTTTAGTTTGGTGGAGGGACGATTTTGTGACCGTGATGAAGTCGTAACAAGGTAATCGTAAGGGAACTTGCGGTTGGAAAGAACTATATATATTTTATTTATTTTATTTTTATAAGAGAATCTTATAAGAATTTTTATTTTATTTTTTTCGCGGTGCAGATGGTCACGTCTGGGCTCATAACCCGGGACGTGAAGGTTCGATTCCTTCCACCGCGCTATATTTAAATTTATTTATGGCTTTTTATAATTTGAAAAAATATTCAAAAAAAACAAAATCTTTAACTATTTTACAAAAATTTTTACGTATTAGTGGAGAAGCGATTCCACGTTTTTGTTATTATCAATTTTTACCTGTAGCAGGAAATTGTCGTATGTGTCTTGTTGATGTGAAAGGGAGCCCTAAGCCTATTGTAGCTTGTGCTTCTCCTTATGCACCGTCTATGCGAATTAATGTTGAAAGTCCATTAACGCAAAAAGCACGTGAAAGTGTGCTTGAATTTCTTTTATTAAATCACCCTTTAGACTGTTTTATTTGTGATCAGGGGGGAGAGTGTGATCTTCAAGAAAATTCACAAAAATATGGTTCGGATAAAAGTCGTAATTTTCGATATATGCGCCGTGCTGTTAAAAATAAAAATTTAGGTTTTATTATTAAAACTGAAATGAATCGTTGTATTCATTGTGAAGGTTGTACTCGTTTTTATTCTGTTATGACAGGAAAACCCTTATTAGGGACTCTCGGCCGTGGTTGACGTACTGAAATAGATACTTATTTTAATAGTTTTTTATTATCAGAATTATCCGGAAACCTTGCTGATAGATGTCCTGTAGGATACTTTTATATTTAAATTATGTTTTTTTGAATTTTGAAGCAAATACTTTATTTTTTAGCTTTAATTATTTTTGTTCTTTTAAGTGTCGCTTTTTATGTATTACTTGAGCGTCAAATTTTAGGGCATGTAACACGTCGTCAGGGTCCTAGTACAGTAGGTATTTTTGGGTTATTACAAACAATTGCCGATGCTTTAAAATTATTAGCGAAGGAAAGCGTTTTTCCTCGTAGTATTAATACTATTGTTTTTATTTTTGCTCCTATCTTTACTTGTGGGCTTGCGCTTGCAAATTGAGTTGTTATCCCTTTTGGTAACGGTTGAGCAGTTGCAGACTTTAATTTAGGTGTTTTATATCTTCTAGCATTATCTTCATTAAGTGTTCATTCTATTATTATGGCAGGATGATCTAGTAATTCAAAATATGCATTTTTAGGAGCATTACGTTCTGCAGCGCAAATGATTTCTTATGAAATTGCAATGGGGTTAATTTTACTTTCTGTTATTTTATTAAGTCAATCTTTAAATTTAACAGATATTGTAATGGCTCAGTATAATGTTTGATTTTTTATTCCTTTATTCCCTTTATTTTTAATGTTTTTAATTTGTATTTTAGCTGAAACAAACCGTCATCCTTTTGATCTTCCTGAAGCAGAAGCTGAACTTGTCTCTGGATATAATGTAGAATATTCCGCTGTAGGTTTTGTATTATTTTTTTTAGCTGAATATAATAATATTATTATGATGTCTGCTTTCACTAATATTTTGTTTTTAGGAGGCTGAAATGTACCTTTTTATTCTTTTTGATTTTTTGGAGACGGAATTTTAAGAAATATTTTTGAATCTTATTTATGACCTTCTCTTTTCTTTAGTTTAAAAACTATTCTTGTGATGATATTCTTTGTTATTATACGTACAGCTTTGCCACGATACAGATATGATCAATTAATGCGTTTAGGTTGAAAAATCTTTTTACCTTTAGCTTTAGCCTTTTTAATTATTTATCTTAGTATTTTAAAATTATTTTGATAATTCTAGACTATATTTATTTGAAATTTTTACTATCTTATGCAATCTATTATGTTAAGATTAAGACAAAATTCTTTATTTAATGTGTATGTTAACCACGCAGAGTGATACCCGTCTCCTGCGAATTTAAATTATTTTTGAGGGTTTGGTTCAATTGCTCTAGGAGTTCTTGTTTCTCAAATTGTCAGTGGAGTTTTACTTGCAATGCATTATAATGCTAATATTAATTTAGCTTTTAATGATGTAGAGCATATTATGCGCGATGTTGTAGGGGGAGATGGTCTCCGCTATTTACATGCAAATGGAGCTTCTATGTTTTTTATTTCTGTATATGTTCACATTGGGCGTGGACTTTTTTATGGATCTTATTTTTATCCTAGAATTACTTTATGATATTCAGGAGTAATTTTATTTTTTTTAATGATGGCAGCTGGATTTTTAGGGTACGTGCTTCCTTGAGGACAAATGAGTTTTTGGGGAGCTACTGTTATCACTAATTTTTTTTCTGCAATTCCTGTTGTAGGAGGTGCCATTGTTGAATGATTATGAGGAGGTTTTTCTGTGGATCAACCTACTTTAAATCGTTTTTTTAGTTTACATTTTTTAATTCCTTTTTTACTCGCGGGGGTTGCTATTATCCATATTGCTTTATTACATGAGCATGGTTCTAATAACCCTTTAGGAATTAATGAAAATATTAAAAAAATTCCTTTTTTAACTTATTATGGAATTAAAGATTTATTTGGTATTATGCTTTTTATTGTTTTTTTTGTATATTTTTTAGTAAACTGCCCTAATTTATTAGGACATGCTGATAATTATATTGAGGCTTTACCTTTAGTAACTCCTGCACATATTGTACCTGAGTGGTATTTTTTACCTTTTTATGCTATTTTACGTACAATCCCTGATAAATTAGGAGGGGTTATTGCAATGGTTGTTGCTATTCTTATTTTATTATCTCTTCCTTTTTTAGATACTTCTAAAATACGTTCAGGACTTTTTAAACCATTACATTTTATTAATTTTATTCTTTTTATTTGTGTAACATTATGTTTAGGATGATTGGGACAGTCTGTAGTAGAATTTCCTTTTAGTAATCTTTCTGAAGTTGTTACTATTTTATATTTTTTTTATTTTATTTCGCATTTCCGTTTAACTACTCAGTATGTTAAATAAAAAAGGTTTTGCTCTCTTGGTGGAATAGGTAGACACAGTAGACTTAAAATCTATAAATTATCGGTTCAAGTCCGATAGAGAGTACTAATTTATAAAATTTATTATCTTTAAGAAAAAAAAAGTATATCTTGATTCTAAATATACAACGTGTACAACGAAACATTTTTTTTGAGCATAAAGCTATGAAAAAAAATATTTGTCAGAGAAATTTTTAAAAAAGTTAAATTAAAAACGCAGTGAACTGAAACATCTAAGTAGCTGTAGGAAAAGAAATCAACCGAGATTTCGGAAGTAGTGGCGAGCGAACCCGAAAAAGCCCAAAAAATTCCATTGTCAAAATATAGGGTTGAAATCCCGTTTTAGGAATTATTATTTGTGAGTACTGCGGGGCATGTGTAACCTTGTAGGAATATTAGAAAACCACTTCTAAAGGCTAAATATTGTTTAGAAATCGATAGTGAAAAAGTACTGTGAAGGAACGATGAAAAGATTATCTAGGTTGAGTGAAAAGATCTTACAATTTTTTTTCGATAAGTAATCAAAGTTTTTATAAAAAATAATGATGTACCTTTTGCATCATGGGCCAACAAGTTAAAACATATAGCAAGCTTAATTCTAAAAGTAGGCGTAGAGAAATCGAGTTCGAAAGAATGTTTAAGTTATTTGTTTTAGACCCGAAACCAAGTGATCTAACTATGAGCAGGTTGAAGTTTTTTGAAAGAAAAATGGAAGGCCGAACCCGTATCTGTGGCAAAAGATTGGGATGACTTGTAGTTAGGGGTGAAAGGCCAATCAAACTTGGAGATAGCTGGTTTTCCGCGAAATCTATTTAAGTAGAGCGTCTTTGAATTTTCGATATCTGGGGTAGAGCTCTCGATGGGTGCGGGGGGCTTCGGCTTTACCAAGCTCACTGAAACTACGAATACGGAATATTTGAACAAAGGCAGACAGACTTTGGGTGCGAAGATCCTAAGTCAAGAGGGAAACAGCCCTGAATGCATAATAAGGTCTCTAATTTCTATTGAGTGATAAAGGCTAAAAAACTCGAGGATAATCAAAAGGTAAGCTTGGAAGCAGCTATCCTTGAAAGAAGGCGTAATAGCCCATTGAGTAAGAGTTTTTTATCCGATAATGTATTGAGACTATATAGAAAACCGAATTAGCATATTATATAATATAATGGTAGCGGAATGAAGTATATATCTAAACAGTTAAATTGATAAATTTAATTAAGATTTTACTTATAAGAATGTTGGCATGAGTAACAAAAAATAACGGTCAAAACATAATCGTTATCACCGAAAATCCTAGGTTTACATAGAAAAGAACGACTTCTATGTGTTAATCGGTCTCTTAGGGTTACGCGAAAGTTATACCTGATGAGAAATTTTTATTTCTTTTTTTTATTCGTTTATAGATAAAAAATATTTATCATAAACCAAGAAATTCATTAAAAATACATACAAAAATAAAACCGTACTAAAACTGATACAAGTGGATAGGTAGAATATACTAAGGTGTTTGGAATAACTATGTTGAAGGAACTCGGCAAATTAGCTTTGTAACTTCGGAAGAAGAAGTGTCTTTTTTATAAAAAAGATAACATTAAAGAAGGGGGAACGACTGTTTAACAAAAACACAGGACTCTGCAAAATTGAAAGATGACGTATAGGGTCTGACACCTGCCCGGTGCTAATTAGTTAAAAGGATATGTGTAAGCATTGAATAAAAGCGTTAGTAAACGGCGGCCGTAACTCTGACGGTCCAAAGGTAGCGAAATTCCTTGTCGGGTAAGTTCCGACCTGCATGAATGGTGTAACGATTCCCCCACTGTCTCCAACATAGATCCAGTGAAATTAAGATACCTGTGAAGACGCGGGTTACTCGTGGCTAGACGGAAAGACCCCGTGCACCTTTACTGCATCTTGTTATTGTTTTAAGAAAAAAAATATGTAGAAATAGGTGGGAGTTTATACATACTTGAAATACCACTAATTTTTTTTCGAGAAACTAATCTGTATAGAGACAGTAATAGGTTGGTAGTTTGGCTGGGGCGGCCTCCTCCTAAAAAGTAACGGAGGAGTACAAAAGGTAAGCTCAAATTATTTAAAATTAATTGAGGAGCGCAATGGTAAAAGCTTGCTTAACTGAAAGATTTATATATCTATCAGGAACGAAAGTTGGTCATAGTGACCCAATAGTACTTTGTGGAAAGGCTATTGCTCAACAAATAAAAGGTACGCCGGGGATAACAGGCTAATGACTCCTAAGAGTCCTTATCGACGGAGTCGTTTGGCACCTCGATGTCGGCTCATCACATCCTGGGGCTGGAGCAGGTCCCAAGGGTTCGGCTGTTCGCCGATTAAAGTGGTACGCGAGCTGGGTTCAGAACGTCGTGAGACAGTTCGGTCCCTATCTACCATGAGTGTAAGAAAATTGAGAGAATCCGACCTTAGTACGAGAGGACCGGGAAGGGCTAACCTCTGGTGGATCAGTTGTTGAAAGGCATTGCTGAAAAGCTAAGTTAGTAATGAATAATTATTGAATTCATATAAATAAGAAGTCAATCTCAAAAAAAATTTTCTTTTAAAGTTCGTGAAAGACTATCACGTGGATAGGCCTAGGGTGTAAGTTGTGTAAACAATTTAGCTAAAGGTACTAATGAAACTGTAATAATAAATTTTATTTTTAATTTTTTTTTTTATTTAGAGGTAAAAAGAATATAAAGAAACCGTGTTTGGAGCTTTTATCTTATAATTTACAACACCTTTTTTTTGGTTGTTATTTTTTTTTTCCTATTTTTTTATTATGTTTGACTTTTATTTGTCAACTTTTTGACTTTAGTATTTCTAAAGTTTATAATCTCGTTTTAATGGGAACTAGTATTAGTTTTTATTATTGTATTTGGTTATTATTAAAATTTTTTGAATCATCGGATATTTGAGGACTTCCTATAGAGTTTCAAATTGATTTAATTTTACATCCTTCGCTGAATTATGTTCTTCCTATAGGTGTAGATAGCTTATCTATTTGGTTTGTTATTTTAAATCATTTAATTATTTATTTATCTTTGTTATATACTTTTTCTACACAAAATAAACAGTATGGTTTTCTTTATTGTTTACTTTTATTACAGTGAGGTATTGGAGGTGCTTTTATGGTTTTTGATTTATTAGGATTTTTTATTTTTTTTGAATTAACTTTAATTCCGATTTATTTATTAATTTTAATTTATGGGTCACGTGAGCGTAAAATTAGAGCAAGTTATTTAATCTCTTTATATACTCTTTTTGGTTCTATTTTTATGTTTTTCAATATTTTCTATTGTTTTGCAAAATTCGGGACAACTAATTTTTTTGTATTAATGACTTTAGATTTTGCTCCTGAAGATGCGAAGTTTTTATGGATTACTTTTTTTATTGCGTTTGCAGCAAAAATCCCTATGATTCCTTTTCATATTTGATTACCAGAAGCTCATGTGGAGGCTCCTACTATAGGTTCAGTGATACTGGCTGCTTTACTTTTAAAATTAGGAACTTATGGAATTTTGCGTTTTTTATTACATTTATTTCCAGAAGCTACTTTATATTTTAGTCCTTTAATTAATGTTTTTGCGTTAATTAGTATTGTGTTTACAAGTATGACTGCAATTCGCCAAATTGATTTAAAAAAAATCATTGCTTATTCTTCTATAGGACATATGAATGTTGTTTTATTAGGAATGCTTGTTCCTTCTGTAGAAAGTTTAGAAGGTACTATTTTTCAAATGTTAAGTCATGGTATTATTGCGGGAGCTCTCTTTTTTATTGTAGGTGCTTTTTACCAACGTTATAAGGTACGTTCTTTAGAATATTTTGGAGGATTTATGATTACTGCTCCTTTATTAGCAACTTTTTTTTTAATTTTTTCTATGGCAAATATAAGTTTTCCTGGTACAAGTAGTTTTATTGGAGAATTTATGATTTGTTTTGGTTTATTTGAGTATAATAGTTTTGCTGTGATTATAGCCTCTATTAATATGGTAACAGGAGCTGCTTATACTCTATGAGCTTTAAATCGTGTTAATTTTGGAAATTTGAAATCTCAGTATATCTTAAGTTATGGGGACGTTAACCGTTTAGAATTTTATATTTTTTGTTTATTAGTAATTTTAATGATCTTAATGGGAATTTTCCCTAATTTTATTTTAGGAATTTTACATAGTGTTTCTCATTTTTTAGCTTTTACTTTTTAATTTATTATGTTATCTAAATCTTATGAAACTAAATGATTAAATAAAATTACCCGTAAAAATTTAAATAGGTTTTATGACTATTACATTTTAGGGCAAAATCTTTTGTTAAATGATCTTATTACTTTACAAAATCTAACTAATTCTACAGATGTTCAATTTTTTGTTGATAAAACTCAAACAAAAAATGATAGTTTTCATATAGGTTCTGATTTTGTTGGACCTCAAACTTATACTCAGTTATTAGAATATAACAGTTTTTTATTTTTTGGTTTTGAACCACGTTTTGAAGCGAGTTTATTAAATATTTGTCTTGCACGTCTTCGTGAAGATAATAATAGTGACATTTTAAATTATGGTTCAGCTTTTGAAAATTTTTTTAGTAATGGGCATAAAGGTTCAAGTCTAAAAAACATTCTAGTGTTATTAGAAGGGAGAGATTCCTTATTAAAGGAATACCGTTTTATTAAGGCAACAAAAATATTTTATGGTTCTGAGTATAATTCTTTAACACGAAATATTCAAGTATTAATGAACTTTTTAGCGCAAAAATTTTATACTAAGAGTTCTTTTTTAAGTTCGAATTTAACTACTTTACATTTTTTGGAGTTGTTTGGAGGTTCGAGTTTTCAAAAATTTACAAATCAAACAAAAGAAAAATCTTTAGATAGTGAATCTTATACTCTTTCTAGTTGATTTTTAAATAGTAACGTATCAAAAATGCCCAAAAAACATCCAAAAAATGTAATTTCTGATATTTTTGAATTAGGGCTTTATTCTGATACTTTTTTTGAAAAAAATGTAGGTTTAGTCACAAAAATGCCTATTACATCTTTTTATGAGAATGAAGGCTTAAGTTTGTCTATTTTTGGTAAAATTAATAAAACTCGTAAAGTATCTTCTATTTCAAATTCAAATTTATATTCGATTCAGATTTGAATTTCTCAATTTTATTTTTTTATGTTTGAATTAATTGCTTTATTTTGAAAATGATGAATTTTTGATTTAAAACGTTCTTACAGTTTATCTGAATTAGAAAATATAGATAAATTAGAAGTAAAAAAATTTTCTCATTTATCTATAAATAATTTTGATGAATTTGGTGATTTAAAAAATGAAGATATTTTTTTAAATTTGACTGATTATTTTTGTTTATTAAACTTATATAGTATTAATGCTCAAAGTAATATTCATCAATATAAAAAAATAAATTTTGAAAATACTTGTAATAAGCAAAAACTTTTAAATGGTTTAAGTATTCCTCAAGTTTTTAATTTTTATACTAATAATCTTATTTTAAAACATTCTACAACGATGGTAAATTTATCATATGTTTATTCTTCTAATCTTTTATTAAAATAAGAAAATAGTTTAAGAGCTCATAGTTCAATTGGTAGAACATATCGCTCATAACGGTAATTGTATAGGTTCGATCCCTATTGGGCTTAAACTTTGGAAAGGTGACTGAGTGGTTTAAGGTGTTAGTTTGCTAAACTAAAGTATTGTTTAAGTACCGTGGGTTCGAATCCCATCTTTTCCGAAAAATTTTTAGATTATTTTATATGATGCGTCTAGTACAAACACAAAAACATCCGTTTCACGTTGTAGATTCTAGCCCATGACCGTTATTCACAGCATTAAGTGTTTTTTTAACTTTTTCTGGTTTAACTTTATATATGCATTTTTATTCTAAAGGAGGTTTTATTCTCGCTTTAGGACTTTTTTTTGTAGTAATTTGTGCCTCTTTCTGATGACGTGACGTTGTACGTGAGGCTACTTTTGAAGGACAACATACTTCTTTTGTTCGTAGTGGTTTAAAAATGGGGATGGTTTTATTCATTGTCTCAGAAGCAATGCTTTTTTTTGCTTTTTTTTGAGGATTTTTTCATGCAAGTTTAAATCCAGTACCTGAAATTGGATGTGTTTGACCTCCTAAAGGTATTGAAGCTTTAAATCCTTTTCATGTTCCTTTTTTAAATACTCTTGTATTAGTACACTCAGGAGCAATGGTTACTTGAGCTCACTATAGTGTTTTAGCAGGAAATCGCCGTGATGCTATTTCTGCATTAATTTTTACTATTTTATTAGCAGTATTTTTTACTTTTTTACAAGCATATGAGTATGTAAACGCTCCTTTTGGTCTTTCTGATAATGTTTATGGTTCTGTATTTTTTATGACTACAGGTTTACATGGTTTTCATGTAATTATTGGAACTCTTTTTTTAGCTGTATGTTTAATTAGATTAATTACTCATCATTTAACAAAAAAAATTCATGTAGGATTCGAAGCAGCAATTTGATATTGACATTTTGTTGATGTAGTTTGAATCTTTGTATTTATTTTTATTTATTGATGAGCTTTTCCAGTAGAAGTTTAATAACTAATAATTCTATTTAAAAGCATAGTTAGTATAAGACAAAATAGCTCAGTTTGGTTAGAGCGGTGGAATCATAATCCATAGGTCGTGAGTTCGAGTCTCACTTTTGTCATTTTTATTTTTAGATAAATTTCGTATGGCTAATTCTACTTCGATGTCTTTTTCTAGTTCATTTCGCTCATTTGTAATGCGTTGATTATTTTCTAGTAATCATAAAGACATCGGGATTTTATACTTAATTTTTGGAGCTTTTGCTGCAGTTATTGCAGTAGCACTCTCTTTATTAATCCGTATGGAATTAGCAGCACCTGGAGATCAAATTTTTCAAGGAAATTATCAATTATATAATGTAGCTATTACAGCGCATGGATTGATTATGCTTTTTTTTGTGGTTTTTCCTATTTTAGGAGGAGGTTTTGGAAATTACTTCGTTCCTTTAATGTTAGGGGCACCTGATATGGCATTTCCTCGTTTAAATAATATTAGTTTTTGACTTTTTCCTCCTGCTATCGCATTTTTATTATTATCTTCTTTAGTAGAATCTGGAGCAGGTACTGGATGAACTGTGTACCCTCCTTTATCTTCTATTCAAGGACATTCAGGGCCTTCTGTAGATTTAGCGATTTTTAGTTTACATGTTTCTGGAGCTTCTTCTGTTATTGGATCTATCAACTTTATTGTTACTATTTTCAATATGAGAGCACCTGGAATGTTTATGCATAAAATCCCTTTATTTGCTTGATCTGTATTAATTACCGCTTTTTTACTTGTAATTTCTTTACCTGTAGTTGCGGGGGCTATTACAATGCTTTTAACTGATCGTAATTTTAATACTACTTTCTTTGATCCAGCTGGAGGAGGAGATCCTATTTTATATCAACATTTATTTTGATTTTTTGGACATCCTGAAGTATATATTTTAGTGCTTCCAGCTTTTGGTATTATTAGTCAAATTTTATCTAGAAATGCTCGTAAACCTATTTTTGGATATTTAGGAATGGTTTATGCTATTATTTCTATTGGAATCTTAGGATTCTTAGTATGAGCTCACCACATGTATACTGTAGGTTTAGATGTGGATACTCGTGCTTACTTTACAGCGGCTACAATGATTATTGGGGTTCCTACAGGGATTAAAATCTTCAGTTGAATTGCTACTATTTGAGGAGGTTCTTTAGATTTAAATAAAACTTCTTCTTTATGAGCACTTGGATTCTTGATTTTATTTTCATTAGGAGGTATTACAGGAATCGCTTTAGCAAATGCTGGTTTAGATATTGCATTTCATGATACTTATTACGTAGTAGGACATTTTCATTACGTACTTTCTATGGGAGCAGTTTTCGGAATTTTTGGAGGTTTTTATTTTTGATTTGAAAAAATTTTTGGATTAAGTTATCCTGAAATTTTCGGAAAAATTCATTTTTGACTTACTTTCTTAGGAGTAAATATTACTTTTTTTCCTATGCACTTTTTAGGACTTGCAGGAATGCCTAGACGAATCCCTGATTATCCTGATGCGTATGCAGGATGAAACTTTATTGCTTCTGTAGGATCTTATATTTCTATTATTGCATTTTTATTATTCTTTGTTCAAACTTATTTAGTATTCTTTAGTAAACCTGAAGATCAAGCTTTTGGAATTGAAGAAGCAAAAAAAAATGCTTCTGTAGAAAAAATCTTATTTTAACTTTTAAATATTCTAAATATTGTTTAGGTTCCTTCGTCTAATGGTAGGACATTACCTTTTCACGGTAAGAATATGAGTTCAATTCTCATAGGAATCAGTTTAACAAATATAGATTAATTGGTAAATCAGCTGCCTTCCAAGCAGTAGTTATGGGTTCGATTCCCATTATTTGTATTTTGGATAAATGGCTGAGTGGTTTAAGGTGTTAGTTTTGAAAACTAGCGTGTTGTTAAGGCACCGTAGGTTCGAATCCTACTTTATCCGTTATGTTTTCAAATTCTTATTTTGATCTTGGAATGGCAAAAGCTTGACAATTCGGATTTCAAATCCCAGCTTCTCCTGTGATGGAAGGTATAGTTAACTTTCATCATGATTTATTTTTTTTTTTAGTAGTAATTATAGGTTTTGTAGCTTATGTTTTATGAAGAAGTATCGTTCTTTTTAATAGCGATGCTAATAAAGTTCCTTATGTAGTTACTCATGCAGCAGCTTTAGAAATTATTTGAACTATTTTACCTGCAGTTATTTTAGTACTTATCGCAATTCCTTCTTTTTCTTTATTATATTCTATGGATGAAATTGTAGAACCTTTATTAACTATTAAAGTTATTGGACACCAATGATACTGATCTTATGAATTCGTAAATCCTTATTATTTATATAAAGATATGTTAAAATTACATGGTTTAAGTGATTTATCAAAACAATTTTTTTCTGATGATAGTGGTTCTGTTATTACTTATGATAGTTATATGATTTCAAATGATGATGCAGTATCTCGTGAACAACGTTTATTAGAAGTTGATAATAAGCTTTATTTACCTGTAGAAACTAATGTACGTCTTTTAGTTACTTCTGCAGATGTTATTCATTCTTGAGCAGTTCCTTCTTTAGGAGTAAAAATTGACGCTTGTCCAGGACGTTTAAACCAAACTTCTATTTTTGTAAAACGCCCAGGAATTTTTTATGGACAATGTTCTGAAATTTGTGGAGTAAATCATGGTTTTATGCCTATTGTAGTTTTTGGATTAGACTTATTAGGAGATGGTACTTCTTTAGATAGTATTAAAACAGAAGGAGTTTCTTCACTTTATTTTTTTTTTCTTAAAAAAAAATATGATTAATTTTTAGATTTTTTATATGTTTAATTTATTTATTATTATCTTTATTACAAGTTTAATTTTAGGTTCTTTAAGTTTATTAGTTTTAATGTTAAATACTATACATTCTTTATTACTTTTATTAGAATTATTTATTATAGGTTCTTTACTTTTATTTTTTTTTAAAGTAGAATTTTTAGGATTAATTTTTTTAATGATATATTTAGGAGCAATTCTTGTTCTTTTTCTTTTTGTTGTTATGATGCTTGATATTAAAACAACAGCAGTACAAAATGATGATTTAAATCAATTTATTTTTAAAGGTTTAGGGTTATTTTTTTTTATTCCAGTATTTGTTTGATGAATCTTCGGAGATGTTATTTTCTTATCCGCAATGTGACAATCCTTTGTAAAAACAGCAGTTCATTGGTCGTTTTCATTATCTATTCTTGATTTTTTTCAATTAATTAACTTTTCATCAAATTTAGAGGTAGTAGGTTGATATATTTTTGATTTTCAACCGATTTTATTTTTATTATGTGGTGTTATTTTATATATTGCAATGATAGGTGCTATTGTTGTTTCAGTAGATAGCCAAATGAATAGTAACCAAAAAATACAAAATGCTTTAGTGCAAGGAATGCGTCGCGGAAATATTATTTCTTATATGACTTCTCATGTGGACCAACGTCATTGAAAAATGATTCCTAAATTGCATTGAAGTCCTAATATTGTTCATTATCCTAAACCTAAGGATTTTTTTTGGACATGGTTAGGAAAGAATACATTTTAAAAATTTTTTTTTAAGTACTTAAAAAGGGTGGTTAGCTCAATTGGTAGAGCATTTCATTTACACTGAAAGGGTTACAAGTTCGAGTCTTGTACCGCTCAAAATAATATTATTATTTAAATATGTTTGGATGATTTAGTATTTCTGATATCTGTATTTTTATAAGTTTATGTTTCATTTTTTTAGCTTTAATAGGTTTGTTGATTAACCGTTTAAATATTCTTATTAGTTTAATTTGTATTGAATTAATGTTTTACGGTGTTAATATTTCGTTAATTATTTTTAGTTCTATATTAGACGATCAGTTTGGAAGTTCGGCGACACTTTTTATTGTAACGGTAGCTGCTTCAGAATCTGCAATAGCACTCGCGCTGCTTGTACGTTTTTTTAGAGGTTTTAATGATATTTTTTTAGAAGATTTTTAATAATATGTTACAACGCGGTTCTGTAGTAGAAATTGTAGATAATTCAGGAGCACGTGTAGGTAGATGTATTTGTGTTCTAGAAGGATTTTTTAATAAAACTGCTGTAGTAGGATCTTTAATTGTCCTTTCTATCCGTGGTATTAGATCAGGTAGTCGTCGTGTAAAAGCAGGGCAGGTATCTTTAGCTGTAATTGTACGTACAAAAGCTTGAACTAAATTTAAAGATGGGAGTCAGTCACGTTTTCAACGAAATTGCGCTATATTATTAACTAGAAAAAAACAAATTTTAGGGACTAAAGTTTTTGGTCCTGTATCACGACAATTAAGAAAAAAAAAATATTTACGTATTTTATTAGCCTCTGGTTCTAATTTCTTTTAATAATTATGAAAAATCTTTCTTTAATAAATAAAGATTTATATTACATAAGTACCTTTAATAAGAAATATTATAATTCTCAAAAAAAAGAAATTAGTTTTCAAGTTAGTTGTCCTTTAATACAAACAGGTTTTCATAAAAAAAATTATTTTAATTTTATTTATTTTTTATTTTTTGTATCTAATATTAAACCAAAATTACGTATTGCTAAAAGTAGTAATGCTCTTTTAAAAGTACGTAAAGGGGCTTTAATTGAAACTTTTTTTTCTTTACAAAATTTTCAAGAATTAAAAACTTTATTTTTTTTTTTAGATTTTAATTCTTATATTAAAGATTTTAAAACTTCAATGTATAAGAATTCTTCAATGAATAATTCTTGAAAATTAAAATTAAAAATAGAATCAAAAAATTTACATTTTCTTCAATTATTATTAGGGCAATCTTTTTTTTT
>TARA_R110001592_G_scaffold83616_2_pt1 | contig 38915 bp, 41 predicted proteins | sample TARA_R110001592 | Tara Oceans TARA_R110001592 (sample SAMEA4398387) | marine metagenome | biome: Polar Biome; feature: [SRF] surface water layer (ENVO:00010504); material: water (ENVO:00002006), including particulate matter (ENVO:01000060) such as... | depth 5 m | reverse complement strand
GAAAATTTGGTGTAAAAGCTTGACTAAGAACCATAGTCACTTGTTACATTACTTTCAGTGAAAACATCTCTTGTTCAGTAAAGAGATGTTTTGTGAGCAAACTTCCAACAGATGTTCCTCAAAGGGTTTTTTGAAATCAACGTTCTAAAAGAGAATGGCTGTCTAAAATTTGAAGGTATACAAGGGTACTCTATACGGAGTACCCAATGTGCCTAGAGACTCAATAGGTTTTATAGGGTAGAAACTTACCTGACATAACGATGTTGACGCGGTCTCCATTAGGGTCTTCCTGGCGCTGGAGGTCCATAGAAAAGTCAATGGCGCTCATGATCCCATCACCGAACTCTTCATGAATTAATTCTTTAATGGTACTTCCATACACGCTTACAAGTTCATACCAGCGGTAGATGAGCGGGTCGGTTGGGACGGCTGTTGGCAGAGAGCCTTTATAGGGCGCGACTTGTAACCATGCAATAGCTTCGTCGGTGAGTTCAAACAGGTTCCCGACAATTTCAGCTTGTTCTTTGTTAAAGGTCATCTGTCCAAGACAGGCGGCAGTAGTCCATTCCTTGGAAAGGCCAATGGCATCGGCTACGTCGTTCCATTTGATATTTTTGGCGACTTTAGCAGACAGGAGAGTCTGTGTTACTTCGTCACGGTTGTTGATCATAGTGGCTTCCTCTGAGGCTAATTTATACGTTTGATTGAAAAGTTAAGGGGGGCGTTCCCCGTGATGAATGTAAATGATCTAGGCTATCTATTTGACCAATAAAACAATCACAATGGCTGCAAGCAGGGCGGAGATTCCTTTCCAAAATTGAACAGGATTACGTTCAATTAATGCTGGGCGAGTTTTATTTAAAAATGCCTTGTTGGGGTGGCGTAAATCGAAAATGAATTCGGATAACGCTTGGTATCGTTTATAAGGGTTGGGGTGAACGGCTTTTTTAAGTGCATCATCTATCCAAGCTGGAATTTCTTGCTCGTCATCAAGCACGGATATATAGGTTAATTTTCGTTGTGCCGCTGCCGTTCTACACTTTGATACCTGGGTGCCATAGGGGAATTTCCCCGATAGCATATGGTAGGTCAATACGCCGAGAGAATAGAGGTCTGAGCAAGAGGTTCCGCTGTCTCCAATAAAATATTCGGGTGCGGTATAGAGGGCAGTACCAAGTATAGGCTCTTGTTCTCGCGATATTTCTGCCTCAATAATTCCTGCGACTCTGGCGGCCCCAAAATCAATGATTTTTACCGTGCCTGAGTGATCAATCATGATGTTGTCTGGCCTGATATCCTGATGCAGGATATCCATGCGATGAAGTGCGCGTAGGCCCATGATGATCTGTCCAACGATATTTCGTACTGTTTCAATATCTGGCTTTGGGTTATCAATTATCCATTGTTTTAGTGTTTGTCCATCGATGAACTCGTTGACGGTATAGAGGTAATGTCGTTTTCGGGTTTGTAATCCAGCCTTAAGTACATGGGCACTATTAATACGTCGAGCAACCCATTCCTCCATTAAAAATCTCTCGAGGTAAGCCGGGTCACCCCGTAGATCGATGGACGGAGTTTTGATGATGACCTGAGTGTTGGTCTCTTGGTCTAATGCGAGATACACATGACTGCGGCTAGTTGCATGGACTTCTCGGATAATAGTATAGCCATCGAAATCTGTTCTAGGTTCTAATATTGGAGGTAGAGACAGCTCATCAATTTGTTCTTGCAGCTCATTGGATTTTTGTTGCGGTAAGTCCTCGATACGTATGATTTGAAGGGTTAAATTATCTAAGCTGCCTTGATCATATGCGTGATTGATGATGCTTTTAGCTGCTGCATCCAGGTCATTGATGTTTTCATTAATGGTATTGATGAGCACTTGAGCTTCGATATGCTCATAGACACCATCGGTGGCTAGAATAAAAATATCCCCGATGTTGGCCGGCATTACGTGTTCATCAATTTCAATATGCGCTTCAATACCCAAGGCTCGGCTTAGGTAACTTTTTTCCTTTGAGACCCAAAGACGATGGTCATTGGTTAATTGTTCCAATGCATTGCCATGAAGCTTGTATATTCGAGTGTCGCCCACATGAAAAATATGAACAGTTGTTGCTTTGATAACTAAGGCACTTAGCGTACAGACGTAGCCTTTGTCTTTGTCGTATCGATACGGGCTGTTTTGGCTTTGTGAATAGAGCCATGAGTTAGTGGCTGATAAGACACGGCTTACGGAGTGCCTGACTGACCAGGCATCGGAGGTACAGAAGTAGTCGTCTAAAAAGCTTTTAACCGCAGTTTCACTGGCGATATGGCTTACATCGCTACTGCTGATTCCATCAGCCATGACAAATGCCAGACCCTTAAGGCTCAGCATAGGTTCCTTCGGTGAACAAAAGCCATGAAAATCCTGATTGGATTCCTTGCGACCTTTGTCAGAAAACTGTCCGACGGATACTTTCAGGGGACTCGTCATAGGGTTGCCATAGACCCCGACCAGGTGTGTCTGGTCAGGATCGTTCATTAACGATTAAGCGAGAGCACCTGCTGTGCTAGGTTTTTTAACTGTTCTGATATGAGTGGTGTAAAGCGTCAAACCAGTAAATGCCAAGCCGCCGACCAAGTTACCTAACGCCGTGGGAATCTCATTCCAGATAAAATAATCTGCGACTGAGAAATCGCCGCCCATAATCATGGCTGAAGGGAATAGAAACATATTGACCACTGAGTGTTCGAATCCCATAAAGAAGAAAACTAGGATAGGCATCCACATGGCAATGACTTTGCCGCTAACGGAGGTGGAGATCATAGCGCCAACAACGCCCATGGAAACCATCCAGTTACACAGCATACCCCGTACAAAAATAGTGAACCATCCCGCTAGACCATATTGAGCATAACCCAAGGTACGTGATTCGCCGATAGTCGCAATTTTCTGACCAACCGCTCCCGGTTCAATACTAAAACCGTAGGTGAAAACAAATGCCATCATAATGGCGACTGTTAATGCACCACCGAAGTTACCCGTAAAAACCAAGCCCCAGTTTCTCAGAATGCCCTTTACTGTCACCCCGGGTCGTTTGTCTAGTAGTGCTAGTGGTGTTAGTACAAACACCCCCGTTAAAAGGTCGAAACCCATCAAATAAAGCATGCAGAATCCGACAGGAAATAGGAGGGCGCCAATCAAAAAGACGCCTGTCTGAACGGCTACGGTGACGGCAAAGACGGCAGCCAATGCCAAAATGGCACCTGCCATGTACGCTCTAATCAGGGTGTCCCGGGTTGACATGTGGACTTTGGATTCCCCAGCATCCACCATCTTGGTTACAAATTCGGATGGAACTAAATAAGACATTTTTCTTTCCTCATTTTTTGATAAACATTGTCGATAATTTTCACCCTGAGTAGAGGCAATCAAGACTTTTGTCGAGAGTGTTGTCCTGCTTAAGTATTTTAATAACAGCAATCGGTGTGCCATAAATATAGATATGTAATTAGTTGCAATAAAATCAATATGTTATTGAGGTTTTGTGGGTTTTATTTCTAAATTTATGCTTTATCGCGGTGCAACTAATTCAGTGCTTGCTTCATAAAAGAGCAGTTTGATTAAGTTGGATTAACCCCAAAGGGTAGGTGTAGGCGTGGAGAGAAAAAGGAGCTGGAATAAGTGGATTAAAATGAAATTTTAGGAAAATAACATTAAAGAAGTGGTCAGAATGAGTATGAGGAAAAATATAATTATCTGTAGCAATGGTTTGTTCAAGGGGAAACTAAGCCAAAGGTTACAACCCCTAGAGTGTCTTAAATAGGGGTTGTATTTAAATAAATTTTTAGCCTGCAGTTTTATTGAGTAAAAACTCTATTAATGCTTTCTGTGCATGGAGTCGGTTCTCGGCTTCGTCCCAAACCACGGACCATTTTGATTCCAGAATAGTTTCGCTTATCTCCATGCCGCGGTATGCGGGTAGGCAATGCATAAATAGAGCACCTTCGGCGGCTAGGGACATCACCTCTTCATTGACTTGGAAACCAGTAAAGGCTTCCTCCCGTTGTTGTTTTTCTTCTTCTTGGCCCATAGAGGCCCATGTGTCGGTTACCACTAAGTCGGCCCCTGAAATTGCCGCTACAGGATCGCGAACAATCGAGACGCGATCGCTGAATTTTCCCAGCAATTTAGCGCAGGGTTCAAAACCTTCTGGGCAGGCAATTACCAGCTGAAAATCTAGCATGTCTGCTGCGTTCATGTAGGACTGACACATATTATTACCATCGCCAACCCAAACGACGCGTTTGCCTTGGATGCTACCCCGATGCTCAATGTAGGTTTGCATATCAGCCAATAACTGGCAGGGATGATAGTCGTCGGTAAGGGCGTTGATCACGGGTACAGATGAGTATTCTGCAAATGTCTGAATTTTGACGTGGCCGAAAGTTCGGATCATGACGATATCCACCATTCTCGAGATAACACGTGCTGAATCTTCGATAGATTCACCGCGGCCAAGTTGGGTGTCGTTGGGTGAGAGAAACAGTGCGCTGCCACCCAATTGAGCCATACCCGATTCAAAAGAGACTCGGGTGCGAGTGGAGGACTTCTCAAAAATCATCGCCATTACTTTGCCAGCAAATGGGCGTTCAGCGGTACCATTACGACGGGCAGCCTTAAGCTCAATGGCACGCTGTAGCAGTTGTTGAAGCTCATCTTTTGATAGATCTTGTAGTGTTAGAAAATGTCTTAGTGCCATATTGTTTTATCCGTAGGGTTTATAACCCTTGTCTGATCACACCACTGAGAATATCGACCAGCTGATCAGCGTCTTCATTGGTTAGGTTAAGGGGCGGCAGCAACCGGATGACCGATTCTGCGGTGACATTAATCAATAACCCCTGTTTGGCTGCACTATCGACCAATTCTGTACAGGGGGCGTCCAGTTCAATTGCAAGCATTAACCCTTGGCCTCTAATGTCCACCACATTAGGACAATCTGCCAGTTTACTGGCGAATTGTTGTTGTAGGTAATGGCCGGTGGCCTGTGCTTTTTCACAGAGGCCCTCATTGATGATGGTTTCCACTGTGGCTAGACCGGCAGCACAGGCGAGGGGATTGCCGCCAAAGGTCGAGCCATGGCTTCCAGGTTGCATTAGGTCTGCGGCTTTGTCTCCGGCAAGACAAGCGCCAATGGGGACACCGTTGCCTAAGCCTTTGGCTATGGTGACTACATCGGGCATGAGGGGGTAATGCTGGTAGTTAAAATAACGACCAGTACGGCCATTGCTAGTTTGAATTTCATCCAGCATTAATAGCCAGTTTTTTTCATCACAAATTTGACGAAGACCTGGCAAATAATCTTTGTCGGAGATTCTGATACCTCCTTCACCCTGGATAGGCTCGAGCAAAATAGCGACAACATTTTTGTTGTTTCCCGCGATGGTCCTAACGGCATCAAGATCATTAAAAGGTGCTCGAACAAACCCTCTGACTAGGGGCTCAAAGCCGGCTTGCACTTTGCGGTTTCCCGTGGCGGACAGTGTGGCAAGGGTGCGGCCGTGAAAGGCTTTTTCCATCACAATAATGACGGGCTCAGCAATATTCTTACTGTGACCGAATAGCCGGGCCAATTTGATGGCGGCTTCATTTGCTTCAGCACCAGAGTTACTGAAGAATACTTTGCTCATTCCTGAGATATCTCTCAACCGCTCTGCCAGATCCTCTTGCGCCTTAATGTTATAGAGATTGGAACAGTGGGTAAGGGTGGCCGCTTGCTCTGTAATGGCTTTTGTTACAGCGGGGTGTGCGTGGCCCAGTCCACAGACGGCAATACCAGATATAGCATCCAAGTAACGATTTCCTTGATCATCCCAAACCCAGGAGCCTTCTCCTTTGCTGAGCGTAATTTTACGGGTGCCATAATTGTTCATTAATGCGTCACTGGTCATGCCTGTTGTCCTACTGCGATGAGGTGTTTTAGCTAAGGTGAACCTAAGTACGACTAGACTTAGACACCCCAATAAAACCTCTAAAACGAAAAAAGGCAGCTACTTGCTGCCCATTAAAGGGAGAATACTATAAGGATTTTTATAGGTTGGCAATGGTTGCCAACCTATAGTGTTTCTCGGGTTTTAACCCCCGATCTTTCTTAGTCTATGGTGGCTGTACCAGGCCCAAAGGCCTGTGAGTGCCAATAGGCAGATTAACAGCCCAACCAAATCTATAAATAAAACACCGGCAGTGCCAAAGAAGCGTCCACTGTGTAAATCCAGAATCAGAGTCTCCATTGAGATGCCGGGCAATTCTGCTTGTTGATAAAGTTGTTCGATTAACTCTGGGGGCAGGGGGGAAGCACTGCTCCATTCCGCCACAGGGGTATTGCTCTCTTGGGTTTCCAGAGTTTCAATGTTAAGTGACAGTGTTTGTCCGCTGGATAGGATGAGTATCTCTTTATCTGCCACCTGAAGGGCTGTGGTGTTTTTCGGTAAGCCATTGAGTGAACTTAGTTTTTCTATTAGCTCCCCCTGTGACGTCAATATCACCAGTTCGTCCTGACAAAGTGCTAGTAGCAAAGATTGGGTCTGTGATGCCCCCTTAGCGGAGCCAGGCAACTTGCTACAGGTTCATTATTCAAAAACAGGTCATTGCCGCCCGGGTGGCTAAGCCATTGGTTCTCCAGTTTAAATCCCGTAAGGGGTGTTGTTTCAAAACCGTACCAGTCCAGTAGCCACTGGGTTCTCAGTGTTTGTTTACTGAGTCCGATATTGGGGGAGTGGTTCAATAGTAGGCCGGTAATGGCGAGAAAGATCACCATAATGACGATGGATAACCCAATACGCCGGTGCCAGCGTAAATTGAGAATAATGGTTTTACGGAGATTCTGGGGCAACGAGTGTTTTCTCTTGTCTGTCTATTGAGGGTTGTTCTGCCGGGTTTTTACCTGATTTGAATCTAATAAGATAGCCTGCTGGTGATAGAAGAGGGCAAGCTTGGCTACTTTGGTTACAGCGCGTACGGATAATGTGGCGCCGGTAATACCATCAATATGTCGGTCCAGTTTATGGTCAGGCGTTATTTTGGCATTCTGATATTGATCCGTAAATGCGGAATAGCGTACTTCCCAGCCGCGACTTTCTCTAAAGGCGAGAATTTTCACTTGTTCTATATGGGCGTCTGCCAGACTTCCTTTGACTACCACACCAATAGTAATGGGCAATTCTTTGCCAATCTCTTCCATAATCCAGGCTGTTTTATCTTCCTCTTTCCAATACCTGACTCGTATCCCTCGTACCCGGTTACCAAGAATCTGACTGGCGACATCTTTCAACTCTGGTGTTAGCCATAGTGATTTTGGTTGTGGTGATGGCTGAAAATATGCAGCGATAAAGTCCGGCCCAGTTTGGTACACACCTTTGCTGTATGCCACATTTGAAGCTGTTAGGGTAAGTGCTGCAAGCATAAAAAGGAGAGCCATAAATGTGACTCTCCTTTTTTTTGCGTTTTCGAACAATAATGTCATTGTTTGGATTAGAAGCTCCAGCCTACACCTAGGTTAAATCCGCGGAATTCATCTGAACTACCTTCGTTATTGTCAAGTCGGTAGTCGGCTTTTAAGACCACGTTTTCGTGGAGCCAGTAGTTGAAGCCGATATCATACTGTTGTTTTTCGCTATCCACACTGCTTTCGCCAGCCTGGTTATCCCATTCACTGAAACGGGCAAAAAAGCCTAGCTTTTCGTTAATGCGATATGACGGTTCGAGGTAAAAGCCTTCCTGTTCATCGGCACCTAATGCCACATTTTCGATGACATCATCGATGTCCCAATGTGCGTAGAGAGCTCGGACCCCAAAAGGGCCGTTATTATAAACGGCATGCAATTCAACTAAATTAGCATCGGCACTATCTTCACCGGCAAAGGATTCACCCTGCCAAACATCTGTTTGGTGTTGAAGGGTCGCGGCTAATTCTAGGCCTGGCATACCTGTGTACTTAATACGTGCAGTGTATGCGAGATCATCACCTTCAGCTTCACTGACTTTCTGGCGGCCATCGCGAATTTTTGATTTACCGTTATTCGGGTCAATGAATAGCCCTGAGTGAACACCGGCGTCATAGCTGAAACCTTCGGCAATTTCACCGCTGAACATAGCACCACCTTCCCACCAAGTAGCAGGAATAATATCTTTCTCAACAGGGTTACGTTCTACGCCATAAAATGTTTCTGGCTCATGTGTTTCATTAAGAATACCTAGAGGCATTAAGATGACACCCGCTTTGGCACGATGGTTTTCAGCATAATCCCACTCGATATAGGCTTGCTCTACTTCTACTTCACCATTCTGTCCTTCACCTGCAATATTGTGCTCGACTTCGAGTTCAGAGAAGAACCTCAAATCATCGTTAAACTGATGTCCAAAGAAGAGGACAAAACGGTGAAGATCAAATTCTTCTTTTGATTCACTTGAGTTGTCAGACGTCAGGTTGTTGTAGTGCATTTCACCGTAACCACCGATAGTGGTTTTATCTGCCCATTCAGCCAGTTTGGCGACTGGTCCAGCAGAAACTTCTTCTACAGCGGCAAAGGTGGCTTCTGTCTTCACTTCTGTTTCTGCAACACGCTTTTCGGTGGTTTCAAGTTGAGATTTCAGTTTGCTGTTGCTGTATCAGGTCCCACATTTCATCCAGGCTTGGCGCTGCTTGTACAGAGGCCACAGCACTTAGGCTGATGGCTGCTGTCAAAATTTTCTTGTACATGGTGCGTTCATCTCCACGGGTTTAGTTGAATAGCTATTATTTGAATCGTTTGGGGGAGCAACTATAACGACCCACAGATGCAAATGCAAATAGATCTCATTTGCATTTGCATCTGTGTCATAGTGAGTGTGACTCTGGATCTATAGGTATGATTTTTTTAGTGAAATGGTTTTAGAAGACGACGTATAGGGGTAGAATAGTTGACTGTTATAGTCGACTATTATTTATTTTTTTGATTAGAGGTCTGAATTGATGGATATTATGGAAACCATTCGTGAGCAGGTTGAAGGCAACCCGGTAATTCTTTATATGAAAGGTTCACCAAATCAGCCGCAGTGCGGTTTTTCAGCGCGCACTATTGAAGCACTTACAGCTTGTGGCGAACGCTTTGCCTATGTGGATATATTGTCCAACCCAGAGATTCGTGCAAACTTGCCCAAATACGCTAATTGGCCAACATTTCCCCAGTTGTGGATTAATGGTGAGCTTATTGGTGGTTGTGACATTGTGACTGATATGCATGCTAAAGGTGAGCTGGCTCAGCTAGTGAAAGAGGCTGTACAGAGTGCAGCTGAATAGCTGATTGAGCTTTAAAGCATTAGGTGTCATTTATTACTACAATAGCTAATTACAATGGGACAGCACTGTCTCATTGTGTAACATTAGTTTTTCCGATTTAAGTAAGGTGGGGTGTGTTTGAGCCCCAGACCCATTTAGAAAATACTACTGAAAACTGACAAATTAAGGAGTTATACCATGGGAGTATTAGTAGGTAAGCCAGCCCCGGACTTCACTTCTGGTGCAGTGTTGGGTAACGGCGAGATTGTTGATGAATTCAACCTTTCTACAACGATTAAAGGCAAGAAAGCTGTTGTGTTCTTTTATCCATTGGATTTCACCTTTGTGTGTCCTTCAGAGTTGATTGCATTTGATCACCGCATTGAAGAGTTTAAGAAACGTGGTGTTGAAGTGATTGGTGTTTCCATTGATTCTGTCTTTACCCATAACGCATGGCGTAATACAGCAGTGAATGATGGTGGTATTGGTGCCGTTAGATATCCTCTCGTGGCTGATATGAAACATGAAATTTGTAAGGCATATGACGTTGAGTTTGATGCAGCTGGTGTGGCATTCCGTGGCTCATTCCTGATTGATGAAGATGGTATTGTTCGTCATCAGGTAGTGAATGATCTGCCATTGGGACGTGATATTGATGAAATGCTGCGTATTATTGATGCACTTAGCTTTCACCAAGAGCATGGAGAAGTATGCCCTGCTGGTTGGAAACAAGGCGACAAAGGTATGTCAGCTTCACCTGATGGCGTGGCTTCTTATCTGGCAGAGAATGCTGACTCTTTGTAGTCATATCTTTGCAGTAGAGTTTAGCGTTACTTAAGTACTCTATTGGGCAGTACGATAAAAACCGCAGAAGAATGCCTTCTGCGGTTTTTTCTTTTGTAGGGTAATTCGTCAGCTTTGTTTTTAATTTGGCATTTGGGGGTTGGAGGTCACAGTGGATACAGAACGTTTGATTGAATTGGAAACTAAGATGGCGTATCAGGAGGATACTATTCAGCAGTTGAATGACGTGGTTTGTCGGCAGCAGAATCAAATTGATGAGCTTATGGAAAAATGTAATTTTTTACTTTCACGGACAAAAGAGTTGTCTGATAAACAACCTGATGGTACTGCTAACATTGAAAAACCACCGCACTACTAATCCACGGGTATTTTGATTCAATAGTTTGGTGTGTCAGAAAGAAGAGTAGCAATATTTATCAAAAGAGTATCAATAAAAAAACGCGGCTAATGCCGCGTTTTTAGTCGTTACTGAGTTCTTGTTACTTCGTTATTGCACTTTGTTGCGTTCAGCCTTTGACAGGATGTCTGCACCAATCATTGCGGTAGTATTAAGTATCCCTCGACCCGAAACAGAGGGGATCAAAATATGTGCAGGTTTTTCCAGGCCATTTAGGAAGGGGCCAACCAGTCGTGCATTGGTTATCGAGCGGATTAAGCCAAGAGCAATACTGGCTGCATCCATATTTGGCATGATGAGTACATTGGCTCGACCCTTGATATTGGCATTCTGATAAATACTTTCTCGCAAGGTCTCATTTAGTGCTGACATTGCATGCATTTCTCCATCAATTTGAACCTCAGGTAGATCGTTGCGCAGCTGTTCGGCAGCACGTTTCATTTTATGCGCCGAATCGTCATCGTAGGTACCAAAATTGGAGTGTGAAAGGAGCGCTACTTTGGGGGTGATACCAAAATTTTTCACAAAGGCGATAGCATCTTTACTGATGGTGACGATTTGTTCTTCCGTCGGATCTACATTAACAAAGGGGTCGGCTAAAAATAGTGGGCCATCTTCCAATAGCAAGACACAGATAGAAGAAATATGGCTGGAGTCGCTGCATGGAGCAATGATGCTTTCAATGTTATTTAGGTGTTGGTCGTAACGGCCCGCTTTACCACAAATCAGCCCGTCGGCATCACCGAGTGCAACCATGATGGCGGCAAGTACGGTATTGTTGGTATGTACGGTGTTTCTGGCAGTTTCTACCGAAATACCAGAACGTCCCACACAGTTGTGATAGTGCTTCCAGTAATTTTCGTGGTAATCGCCTTCTTCCGGATTAAAGATCTCTAGGTCAAGGCCAGGCTGGATACGCAGTCTCATTTCTTCGATTTTTCGTTTGATTACGGTGGGCCGGCCAATCAAAATGGGTTTGGCAATTTTTTCATCTACTACGCCCTGCATGGCCCGAAGGACATCGTCATTTTCACCTTCAGCATAGACAATGCGGGGTGGATTTGTGCGTGCCAGTTCTATCATAGGCTGCATGAATAAACGGCTGCGGCTGACGTAACTGTGAAGTTTGGTGCGGTAGGCTTCTAAATCCTCTATAGGTCGTGTCGCTACACCACTTTCCATGGCGGCTTTAACAACGGCCATAGGAACCTCTTCAATCAAGCGAGGGTCAAAAGGTTTGGGGATCAGGTAATCAGGCCCAAATTTTAGCTCTTCATCAGCATAGGCTTCTGCAACGACGGCTGATGCTTCACGATGGGCGAGGTCAGCAATGGCTTTTACGCAGGCCTGTTTCATTGCATCGTTAATAACGGTAGCACCACAGTCCAGCGCGCCACGGAAAATAAATGGAAAACAGAGGACGTTGTTGACTTGGTTGGGGTAGTCAGAGCGCCCCGTGGCTATAATTGCATCAGGTCTGGCGGCCTTGGCGAGCTCTGGCATAATTTCTGGTGTTGGGTTCGACATGGCCAAAATAAGAGGATTGACTGCCATCTTCTTAACCATTTCAGCCTTGAGAATTCCAGGGCCAGATAATCCAAGGAATAGATCGGCGTTATCAATGGCATCGTCCAACGTCCGATCAGAGGTTTCAACGGCGTAACTTTCTTTCCAGGGGTTCATGCCGACTTCGCGGCCTTTGTATATAACCCCGTTGCGGTCGATCATTCGGACGTTTTTCTTCTGTAGTCCCATGCTAACCAAGAGGTCTACACAGGCAATACTGGCTGCACCTGCACCAGTGACCACCAGTTTTATGTCTTCAATATTTTTTTCTACAACACGTAATCCGTTATAGATGGCGGCGGCGGAAACGATGGCTGTTCCGTGTTGGTCGTCGTGGAATACGGGGATGTTCATGCGTTCGCGCAATTTCTGCTCAACGAGAAAGCATTCGGGGGCTTTAATGTCTTCTAGATTGATGCCGCCAAAGGTTGGCTCAAGGGAGGCTATGATGTCGACAAGTTTGTCCACATCGGTTTCGTCGAGCTCAATATCGAACACATCAATATTGGCAAACTTTTTAAATAATACGGCCTTTCCTTCCATGACAGGTTTGGATGCCAAGGGGCCTATGTTTCCAAGGCCTAGTACGGCGGTACCGTTGGTGATCACTCCGACGAGATTTCCTCGGGCAGTCACGCGGGCCACGTCCGTTGGGTTTTTGACAATCATTCCGCAGGCGTAGGCTACGCCAGGGGAGTAGGCTTCCGAAAGGTCCCGTGCGTTGGCAAGGGGCTTGGTGGGACGAATTTCCAGTTTTCCTGGCACGGGCTCCATGTGATAACGAAGAGCGCTTTCTTTAAACGAGTCAACCATTATTGCTTCTCATAACTAGCTTGTCAGTGTGGTTTGAGGTCTATGCAGAAGGGCCTCTGAAGGGCGCGTATTCTAACGCAATTTTTGGTGTAAATGCCATGCAAAGCTTTGTAGTTTTTCTACATTTATTTATTTTTTATTAGATATTTTTTTCTATTCCTATAAAAATATATTGTTAATATACATTAACTTTGTTTAATAAATAATTGTTATATAGAATTATTAATTGTTTTTATTGTTAATGTTTTGTAGATAGTTTTATTACCTTAAATTGTCATTATGACCAAAAATTTTGCTTTCTTGTTTGGGTAGGCAATGATAGTCGTCCTTCAGATAATACTAAGTAATGGGGTTTGTCCCTATTTCCAATGAGTGAAGTGAGGGTAGGGTATGGCGCAAAGAGTTGTGATCGTTGGTGCTGGGCATGCGGCTGCACAGTTGTCCCTCAGTCTTCGTCAATATGGTTGGGAGGGTGAGGTGCTCATTATAGGAGAGGAATCCTATGAGCCTTATCAGCGCCCGACACTGTCTAAAGAATTTTTATCTGGAGATAAAAGCGAGAGAGGTATTTTAATACGTGCTGCATCGGTGTATGAAAAGCACGGCATTGAATTGATGAAAGGCCATGTTGTCGTTGCGATTAACCGAAAGGATAAAACCCTTGTTCTTGGTAATGGTGAGGTGCTTTCCTACCATAAGCTGGCATTGTGTACGGGTGCCCGGGCAAGAAGGATACCCCTACCGGGCTCTGATTTAGAGGGTGTACATTATCTAAGAAGTCTTGAGGATGTAAAAAGTATTAAGCGACGTATCGCTGTTGGTAAGAAGGTCATCATCATTGGTGGTGGGTATGTTGGATTGGAAGCCGCTGCGGTACTGAATAAGTTGGGTGTTGATGTCCGGGTGCTAGAAATGCAAGAGCGTGTATTGGCCCGAGTAACCGCTCCGGAGGTCTCAGATTTTTATGCTAGGGTACATACTGAGGAAGGTGTTTCTATTCAGACAGGTGTGTCTGTAAGCGCTATTGAAGGTGAGGGTGAGGTCAAATCGGTTTGTTGTGATGGCGGTCAGCGCTATAGGGCGAATTTAGTCATTATTGGTGTTGGGGTTGTCCCCAATATGGAATTAGCTGAGTCCTGTGGATTGATGGTAGATAACGGTATTGTTGTTAATGAGTTTGCGCATACAGAGGATGCTGACATTGTCTCAGCCGGAGATTGCACTCATCATCCTAATAACTTGCTCGGTTATCGGTTGCGGCTGGAGTCTGTGCCTAATGCTTTAGAGCAGGCTAAAACAGCTGCTGCTAGTATTTGTGGACTAGAAAAAGAGTATGCTGCCTACCCTTGGTTTTGGTCAGATCAATATGATGTAAAGTTACAGATAGCAGGGCTAAGTCAAGGATTTGATCAGGTGGTCATCCGGGGAGATCGATATCATGGTCGAAGTTTTGTGGCCTGGTATCTTAAGCGGGGTAAGTTGTTGGCGGCTGATTGTATCAATCGGCCTAAGGAGTTTATGGTGGCAAAACAGTTGTTGGTTAAAGGTCTCCAAGTGGATCCACTAAAATTGGCTGATGAGTCAATTGATGTTAAAGAATTTATTTTAACTTCTTGATTTTAAGCTCTTGATCTAAATATGTGATCCTGACAATTTGACTCCTAAGTATTTTTGATTTGAAATCGCGCCCATCACTATGCTGTTTTTGGCAAAAAAGTCTGAGCTTGTTAAAAGCAGCATAAGTAAAACCGTTTCGTAAACAACTGTGAGGAAAAACACTATGCCACTGATACATTATATTGAGGCTGATGGCGCGGAGTATGAAGCCGATGTTGCTGTGGGTAGTTCGGTTATGCAGGGGGCGGTCGATAATATGATTGATGGTATTTTGGCTGAGTGTGGCGGAGCTTGTAGTTGTGCGACCTGTCATTGTTATGTGGATGAGGCTTGGTTTGATCGGGTGGGTGGACCTGAGGGTACAGAAAAAGTGATGTTGGAAATGGCTATTGACCCCCAGCCAACCAGCCGGCTGAGTTGTCAAATTGAAGTCACAGAAGCATTAGATGGGTTAGTCGTTCGACTGCCACGGAGTCAGTATTAGGCGAAGTTAGCGCTAGAAGGTTTTAGTGTTGTCTAGATGATTTTTTTGAGGGCGATACTACAGCCCTTTAAACCACTCTTGGAAGTACTGACCAATCACTGGTGTTTCATTCTTTTTGTCGGTGATGGCGCTGATCAGACTTATTATCCATGCGGTTAGAACAATAATACCCCACGCCCAAGCTGCCGTGACGCTGATCATACTGAGCAGCAGGTTACCCAAAAGGCCGCTTATCATAATGCCGAGATATTGACGTACGTAGAATGAGGTGAACTCATCTTTATCCTTCATGTTTAGAATGAGAGCAATGATCCAGCCAATGATGGTGATATGCGCCAATATTGCTTTTGCTTTGCTATTCATCATTTCGGTCCTTTTTGATACATAGTAAATTTTTGATCATTATTCCTATCAAGTAAAGCTTAACAGGAATAGCGTGTTGGAAAAATAGTCATGAATACGGGTAGTGCCGGTTATTTCCTTTCTGTTAATTCCAACCACCAAGTTCCTTCCAGTGGTTTACGATGCCACAGAATAGCTCGGCAGTTTTTTCTGCATCGTAGGCAGCTGAGTGTGCTTTACCATTGTTGAAGTCTATTTCTGCTGCCTCACAAGCTTTAGCTAAAACCGTTTGACCGTATGCAAGCCCGGCAAGTGTTGCTGTATCAAAACAGGAAAAAGGGTGGAATGGGTTTCGTTTGATATTGTTTCTGGTCACGGCTGTGTTGACGAAACCGAGATCAAAATGTGCGTTGTGGGCAACCATAACGGCTCGACTGCAATGAGCTTCTTTGATGGCGTCGCGGATGGGTTGGAATAGAGATTTTAGTGCTTCCTCTTCATCCAGAGCCATTCGGTAAGGGTCATCGAGATTAATGCCGGTAATATCCAGTGCAGCTTGTTCGATATTGGAGCCTTCAAAGGGAATAACGGAATGACAGAGGATTTCATCCGGCATCAAGATACCGTCATCATCCATGGTTAGTGTCACGGCTGCAATTTCTAGGAGTGCATCTGTTTCTGAATTGAAGCCTCCGGTTTCTACGTCAACAACGATGGGTAAAAATCCCCTGAATCGGTCAGAAATGGGTGGGTGCATAATTAGGTCACTTGGTTGGGTTGTTTTTAGGACGTTAGCTCACTTGCCATTGTCGCATTTCTCCTGCCCCTAGCGGGGTGAGGGTGTCATTACCAAAAGGTATTTCTTCAGGGTTTTTCCAGGCTATTTTAGTGAGCATGATGGTGTCGTGGTTGCGCGGAAGATTATAAAAATCTGGACCATGGTGGCTAGCGAAACCTTCCAGTTTGTCAAGGGAATCAGCTAGATCAAAGACTTCGGTGTAGAGCTCAATGGCGGCATGATTCGAATAGCAGCCCGCACAACCGCAGGCATTTTCTTTTTTGTTGGTGGCATGGGGCGCGGAGTCTGTTCCCAGAAAAAACTTTGGACTGCCGCTGGTGGCTGCAGAAATCAAAGCTTTTTGATGCACATCCCGTTTGAGAATAGGTAGGCAGTAATAGTGAGGTTTAATCCCTCCCGCTAGCATTTGGTTTCGGTTGTAAAGAAGGTGCTGTGGAGTAATGGTGGCGGCTACACAGCTAGAGGCTTCTGCTACAAACTGGACACCCTCGCGCGTAGTAATATGCTCCAGCACAATATTTAAACTAGGGAAATGGTGCGTGAGTTTTTGTAGATGCTGTTCAATAAAAACGGCCTCACGATCAAAAATATCAATGCTGTTGTCGGTGACTTCTCCATGAAGGAGCAGTGGTATGCCTTCCTTTTCCATCTGAGCCAAGACTGGATAGATGTTGTCTAATTTTGTTACGCCCGAGTCCGAATTTGTTGTTGCTCCAGCGGGATAATATTTGCATGCGAATATTTGACCGGAGGCCTTAGCTTGTATCATTTCTTCTGGTTTGGTGTTGTCGGTGAGGTACAGCACCATCAGAGGTTCCCAGTGTGAGTCGCTGGGGCGGTGATTTAAAATACGTTCGCGATAAGCCATAGCCTGATCAGTGTTGAGTATTGGTGGCATTAGGTTAGGCATAATAATGGAGCGACCGAAGTAACGTGCAGCATCAGGTACGGTATACATTAATGCTTCGTTGTCTCGTAAATGGACGTGCCAGTCATCGGGACGGGTAATGATTAGTTGGGGCTGATCTGTCATGGTCATTTGTTTTAAGTTTGTCGCTGGGTTCATTGTCTAGAATGAATGCTACCGGAATACAGTCAAGCTTTATAGCTGATAACCTATGATTATGTCTTTCTATGGTGGAACCCGGTTGTTTTCTGGGGTTATTGTCTCGTGTGTGCTGTGAAACTGGACGCTGTCATATTAGAATGACGGTCACTTTCTTTTCCCAAAATTATCCAATCAGGAGTTGTGTCGTGTCCGACATTAAAAAAGTCGTATTAGCTTATTCCGGAGGTCTTGATACCTCCGTTATCGTTAAATGGTTACAAGAAACGTATCAGTGTGAGGTGGTGACGTTTACTGCTGATATCGGTCAGGGTGAGGAGGTTGAGCCTGCACGAGCCAAAGCTGAAGCGCTGGGTGTGAAGGAAATTTATATTGATGATCTGCGCGAAGAGTTTGTTCGCGATTATGTGTTTCCCATGTTTCGTGCAAATACCATTTATGAAGGCGAATACCTGTTGGGTACTTCCATTGCTCGCCCCTTAATTGCCAAACGATTAATTGAAATTGCTAACGAAACGGGTGCAGATGCAATTTCCCATGGCGCAACGGGTAAAGGTAATGACCAGGTACGCTTTGAGCTGGGAGCCTATGCATTAAAACCTGGTATTCAGGTGATTGCACCTTGGCGTGAATGGGATTTAAATTCCCGGGAGAAACTGATGGAATATTGTGATACCCATAATATTCCTGTCGACTTTTCGGGCAACAAGAAAAAATCGCCATTCTCTATGGACGCCAACTTGCTACATATTTCTTATGAAGGTGGCAATTTGGAAGACCCTTGGTCGGAAGCAGAAGATGACATGTGGCGCTGGAGTGTTTCTCCTGAGAATGCCCCTGACGCACTAACTTATATAGAGCTCACCTATGAAAAGGGCGATATCGTTGCTATCGATGATAAGCCCATGTCTCCCGCTACGGTGTTGGAGTATTTGAATAAAGTGGGTGGTGATAATGGTATAGGTCGGTTGGATATGGTGGAAAACCGTTATGTCGGGATGAAGGCCCGAGGCTGTTATGAAACACCGGGGGGCACCATCATGTTGAAAGCCCACAGGGCTATTGAATCCTTGACCCTAGACCGAGAGTCGGCACATTTGAAAGATAGTTTGATGCCTAAGTATGCGGAAATCATATACAACGGTTATTGGTGGTCACCAGAACGGAAAATGCTTCAAGGACTGATCGATGGCACCCAAGATGTAGTTAATGGAAAGGTGCGTTTGAAGCTTTATAAGGGTACTGTTTTTGTGGCTGGTCGTCAGTCAGACGATAGTCTTTTTGATGAAAAAATGGCCACGTTTGAAGATGATGCTGGAGCCTACAATCAAAAAGATGCCGAAGGTTTTATCAAGTTGAATGCTCTACGTTTAAGAATTGCGGCAAGTAAGGGGCGAAATCAAGGTTGATTTACATGTATGGCCATGTCGGACTTGACGTAAATCAATATCTGTATCGAGCTGTTAAGGAATAATGCCGACGGGGTAGAGGCAGGGGAGATTGTGTCCTACTCCTTAGGGATTGTTTAACGACCGGACTAACTACGAGAAAATCAAAATGAGTAGCAATGTCACAACTGCTGGTGATCTGCCAGTTTATAACACCAAGGTAGTAAAGCAGTTTGCCATTATGACTGTGGTTTGGGGGATCGTCGGTATGTTGGTCGGCGTTATTATAGCCGCCGAACTAGTCTGGCCAGACCTTAGTATGCAGTTGCCATGGTTTCACTTTGGTCGCTTGCGTCCATTGCATACCAATGCTGTTATTTTTGCTTTTGGAGGGTGTGCTTTATTTACCTCTGTTTATCATGTTGTGCAGCGAACCTGTCAAGCATCATTATTTGGTAATGGACTCGCAGCTTTTACCTTTTGGGGATGGCAGGCCATTATTGTTTCAGCTGCAATTACCCTTCCTCTTGGAATGACTAGTTCAAAGGAATATGCCGAGCTGGAATGGCCTATTGATATTGCAATTGCGTTAGTCTGGGTATCGTTTGCTGTGGTGTTCTTTGGCACTATCATGAAACGTAAGACCAAGCATATTTACGTGGCAAATTGGTTCTTCGGTGCCTTCATTATTGCGGTCGCTGTTTTGCATTTGGGGAATAGTGCCGCTATTCCTGTGACAGCTACAAAGTCCTATTCAGCTTACGGTGGAACTATCGATGCGATGGTTCAATGGTGGTGGGGGCATAATGCGGTAGGCTTCTTTCTGACCGCTGGTTTCCTTGGCATGATGTACTATTTTGTACCGAAACAAGCGGGTCGTCCTGTTTATTCCTATCGCCTTTCAATTGTGCACTTTTGGGCGCTGATTGCATTGTATATCTGGGCTGGACCTCACCACCTGCATTACTCTGCACTGCCAGATTGGGTTCAAAGTCTTGGTATGGTGATGTCTTTAATTTTGTTAGCACCATCGTGGGGCGGCATGATTAACGGCATGATGACGTTGTCTGGTGCTTGGCACAAACTGAGAGATGACCCAACCTTGCGTTTCATGGTGGTTTCCCTTTCCTTCTACGGGATGTCTACCTTTGAAGGGCCAATGATGGCGATTAAGACCGTCAACGCACTATCTCATAATACTGATTGGACCATTGGTCACGTGCATTCTGGTGCATTGGGTTGGGTGGCAATGATATCTATCGGCATGTTGTATCACCTGATACCCGTTCTCTACAAACGGAGCCAAATGTACAGTGTACAGTTGATTAACCTCCATTTCTGGCTCTCAACCATTGGTACTGTTCTCTATATTGCATCTATGTGGGTCAATGGTATTGCACAAGGTTTGATGTGGCGTGCCTTTAATACTGACGGTACTTTGACCTATAGCTTTGCTGAGTCCATTGAGGCGAGTTACCCCGGTTACTATGTGAGACTACTGGGTGGCGTGATCTTCCTGTCGGGTATGTTGATCATGGCATACAACATATGGCGCACCATTCGTAGTGACGAACAGGCGCAAACCGCCAGTGCAGAAGTTCAGGCTGTTTAACAGGAGAACAATGGTGAAACACGATATTGTTGAAAAAAATATAGGCCTGATGATTGTTCTGATTATTGTAGCGATCAGCTTTGGTGGTTTGGCACAAATTATTCCATTGTTTTGGCAAGCTGAAACAACAGAGCCGATGAAAGGGTTGATGCCTTTGGGTTCAATAGCGCTTGAAGGCCGTGATATCTATATTCGAGAAGGTTGTCATGTCTGCCATACACAAATGGTTCGGCCTCTTCGTGCCGAGACCGAACGCTATGGCCATTACACCGTGGCAGGTGAGCTTGTTTATAATCACCCCTTCCTCTGGGGGTCTAAACGTACAGGTCCCGATTTGGCCCGGGTGGGCGGTCGTTACAGTGACGCTTGGCACTTCGCGCATCTTTATAATCCCCGTGATGTTGTTCCTGAATCAAATATGCCGGCTTTCCCCTGGTTATTTGAAAATATCCTGACAGGTAAAGATACGGCTGCAAAAATGTCTGCTTTGAGGATAGTGGGTGTTCCATATACAGATGAAGACATTGCCAATGCTGCAATGCCCTTTGCTAGTGGTGAGGTGAAGGAGATAGATGCGCTTGTTGTCTACCTGCAACAGCTCGGCACATTACTGACACGGAAACGCTAATGGATCAAGGAACGTTACAAGGTATCGGTACCATTCTGGCTATTATCGCCTTTCTAGGTGTGTGTTGGTGGGCATTCAGTAGTCATAAGAAAAAAGATTTTGAAGAGGCAGCACAGCTGCCGTTTAGCGACGAGCAAGAGTCGCCCCAGAACGAAGATAAGAGGTAAGCCCCATTATGAGTATCTTCTGGAATATCTGGATTATCGCCATGACAGCGATAACTATAGCTGGTTGTACCTGGCTGCTATTTGCTAACCGTAAAATTGAGGTTTCCTCAAAAGATACGGAAGATGGTGAAGCACCGAAAACAGGTCATGTCTACGATGGTATTGAAGAGTACGATAATCCGCTGCCAGGTTGGTGGTTTAACATGTTTGTCGGCACGGTTATTTTTACCTTGATTTATTTGGTACTGTACCCCGGTTTAGGTAGTTACGCGGGTGTTTTGGGTTGGACTCAGATAGGTCAATGGCAAGAAGAAGTTGATAAGGCTGAAGCTAAGTACGCGCCAATCTATGAGCAATACGCAAGCATGTCTGCGGAAGAGCTGATTGCTGATTCTGAAGCCATAAAAATGGGGCGTCGATTATTTAATAACAACTGTTCTGTATGCCATGGTTCAGATGGCCGAGGTAGTTACGGCTTTCCTAATTTGGCGGATAACGATTGGTTGTATGGTGGTAGTGCTGAGGAAATCAAGGCTTCTATTACCTCTGGCCGTAAGGGTGCAATGCCGGCATGGGGTGCGGTTATTGGTGAAGAGGGTGTAGATAACGTTGCTGAATATGTATTCAAAATCAGTGGACGTGAGCACGATACCGATAAAGCCGTTGAAGGATCTAAGGTTTTTGCAACTTACTGTGCTTCCTGTCATACCCCTGCGGGCACAGGAATGGCAGCCCTTGGTGCACCAAACCTGACGGATGGTATATGGTTATACGGTGGTTCTCCATCGCTGGTACGTCACTCTATTCGTAATGGTCGGAATGGCAATATGCCAGCCCAGAACGAAAAGCTAAAAGCAGAGAAAATCCATTTACTTGCGGGTTATGTTTATTACCTGTCAAAAAATCGGTAGAAAAGTTAAGACATAGAGACAGGTCTCTGAATCGTAATATTGGACGTCCTATATGAATGAAGAGAAAACCCCTCTAAATCCGAAGGATGATGATGCGCATGAGGACGTTATTCAGGTACTTGATCTCTATCAAACCAGAGAAAGGATACAAACAAGAAAACTTCCAGGTTTTTTTCGGGACTTAAGGCGCTGGACATGGATACCCATACTCAGTGCTTACTTTCTCCTTCCGTGGCTTAATATTGCCGGCCGTCAGGCGATTTGGTTTGATCTTCCGGCAAGAAAATTCCACATCTTTTGGATCACCTTTTGGCCACAGGATTTTATGCTGCTGGCATGGGCTTTGATTATTTCGGCGTTTGCACTTTTTACGGCTACCGTTCTGATTGGTCGGGTTTGGTGTGGTTTTTCATGCCCGCAAACCGTATGGACCATGTTATTTATGTCCATAGAAGATTGGTGTGAAGGCGATCGCAACCAGCGTATCAAACTCGATCAATCCCCTTGGGATATGAATAAGCTAAAAAGACGTGGTAGCAAATTTTTTCTCTGGGGATTGCTGGCTTTTGTTACATCACTCACCTTTGTGGGTTACTACAACCCCATCCGAGAGTTAGTGCCCGAACTCTTCAGTTTTACAGCACACCCAGCGGCAGTATTTTGGGTTTTTTTCTTTGGCGTTATGACCTTTATGAACGCGGGGTTTCTCCGAGAGCAGGTGTGCTTGTATATGTGTCCCTACGCTCGTTTCCAATCGGTTATGTTCGATAAGGATACTTTGGTCGTCTCCTATAATGCTGAGAGAGGTGAGCCGCGCGGAGCACGTAAGAGATCAGTCGATCACGCGGCGGAAGGGAAGGGCGATTGCGTTGACTGCTCTCTGTGTGTGCAAGTGTGTCCCACGGGCATAGATATTCGTGACGGTTTGCAATACGAATGTATCGATTGCGGCTTGTGTATCGATGCCTGCAATACCGTGATGGAAAAAATGGATTATGAACCAGGGTTAATTCAGTTCACGACTGAACATGCTATGAAGCATGGAGAAACCCATATCCTTAGGCCGCGTTTCATCGGTTATGTCGTAGCTCTGACTGTTATGGTAGGTGCTTTTGGGTATAACATTTTTAACCGTATGCCTCTTGAAGTAGATATTATCCGTGATCGCAATGTGCTGTTTCGTGAAAACGCCATGGGATTGGTTGAGAATATCTATACCCTGAAGATTAATAATATGGATACCAAAGATCATCGTTATCGCATCCATGTTGAGGGTGACTACCCGTTTAACTATACCGGTGCTGATGAGGTTGTCGTGGTGGAGGGTGAGGTTATGACTATGCCTGTCAGTATCGGATTGGATCCAGGCATAATGAAAAGCCCGAACGCTGATGTCATTTTTGTCGTAGAGTCATTAGATGATCCGGCTATTCACAGCACGGAAGAAAATCGTTTTATTGGCCCAAGGCTACATCGCTAATGTCTATTGCTGGTGTTGGTATTGGTATTGGTGTTGGTTTTGCGTAGGTCTGAGATAGCTTTTTTGAGGAATTCTGTTTGAAACTAGAGGCTTCGACACCAGAGACAGGCATGGATACTAAACCTTGGTATCGTCAGTTCTGGCCTTGGTTTTTAATTGCACTGCCTGGCAGTGTGGTGATTGCAGGTTTGACGACGGTGTATATCGCTTTTAATGGCGCTGACAAATTGGTTAATGACAATTATTACCGTGATGGCTTGGCCATTAACCAGCGGCTTGAACAAGACCACCTTGCCTTAGAAATGGGCCTATCTGCAGATGTTCGCCTGGATAGTGAAAGTGGAGAGCTATTTGTTACTCTGCAAGGTTCAGAGATCAGTGCCCCCACCTTATTTTTACAGCTAATTCACCCTGTGGATGATAAACGCGATAGAGAATTGATATTGTCCCTCATGACACCGAATCATTATCGTGTCGATTTAGACTCTCAGCTTAGCTATCGTTACTACTTGAGATTACTTCCTGAACCTAGGCGCGAGTGGCGTTTAAATGGCGAAATGAATTTTTCTGAGACTCATCAGGTTACTTTGTTAGCTCAATGAGCTGCGAAAACTGTTATCACTGCGGGCTTCCCGTCCCTGCCCATACCGATTTCTTTGTAGAGATAAAAGGCAAAAGTCAGCCCATGTGTTGCCTAGGTTGTCAGGCTGTGGCGACAGCTATTTGTGATGGGGGATTATCTCGATTTTATCAATACCGAGCAGCAAATGCTTCTCGTCCCGATGTGTCAAAACAGTCTGTGTTGGTAGCTTATGATCTTCCTGAAGTTCAGGCTGACTATGTAGAACAGCAAGTTTCGGGAGGGCAAACGCATCAACGTATTCAGTTACTGGTGGGTGGGATTACCTGTGCAGCATGTGCTTGGTTGATCGAAAAACACCTTGAAAAAATACCAGGAATTATCTCAGTCAACGTGAATGTAACAACCCATCGAGCGATGGTTGATTGGGATATAGCCCAGTTAAAATTGAGCGAGTTACTCAATGCCTTTTTAGCCATAGGCTACGATGCCCGCCCCGCCAGTGATGAAGCGGCTCGGTTACTCCGAGATAAAGAAAACCGTCGTTTTATTCAACGTCTGGGTGTCGCAGGTCTTGGCATGATGCAAGCGGGAATGATCGCTATCGGGCTTTATGCCGGTGCATTTCAGGGGATAGAACCTGAGTGGCAAAACTATTTGCGTTGGATGAGCTTGTTGATCACTTTACCGGTGGTTTTGTTTTCGGCTTTTCCCTTTTTTCAGGCGGCATTACGCAATGTACGCTTAGGCCATTTGACCATGGATGTGCCGGTATCTCTTGCCATAGGCTTGGCCTTTGTTGCCAGTTGTTGGGCAACGATGACTCAAACGGGTGAGGTGTACTTCGATTCCGTGGCTATGTTCACTTTTTTTCTTTTACTGGGTCGTTACCTGGAAATGCGTGTCAGGCATCGCAATGATACTCATGCAGAAGGGTTGGGCCAGTTATTGCCTCCGACAACAGTTAGATTGACTGGCCGGTATGAAGAATCGGTACCGGTAAAATCATTGCAACCAGGTGATCTGATTCGGGTTGCAGCGGGAGAGACCATCCCTTGTGATGGGGATATTCAAGAGGGTGTCAGTAGTGTTGTCGAGGCGGTATTGACGGGTGAGCAACTGCCGGTATTTAAACAACCTGGAGATACAGTAAGTGCTGGAACCATCAATAGTGAAAGCCCATTACTGATTGTTGTTTCTGCGGTAGGAAAACAAACCAGGCTGTCGGCCATTTTAAATTTGGTTGAACAGGCTAAGACAGAAAAACCTGTTCAAGTTGCCTTGGCTGATCGTGTCGCAGGGCACTTTGTTTTGGCTGTTTTATTGGTTGCCGCAGGTGTAGCAATTTGGTGGTGGCAACACCAGCCACAGGAAGCATTGTGGGTAGTGTTGTCCGTATTAGTTGTTACCTGCCCATGCGCACTTTCTTTAGCGACGCCTGCAGCGATGGCTGTGGCTACAGGGGCGTTGCGACAGAGAGGTTTTTTGGTTCGTCGAGGTCATGCATTAGAGGTATTGTCTTCAGCCGACCACATTATTTTTGATAAAACGGGAACCTTAACATTGGGAAATATGTCGGTTTCCCAAGTGATCAACTTGGCTGATATTTCGGAACAGGAATTGTTGCAGTTAGCTGCTGGATTGGAGAGTGGTTCGCTTCACCCAATCTCTCGAGCTTTTTCTGATATAACCAATAAGTGTGTAGTGAGCAACGTTGAACAGAAGGTTGGTGCTGGTATTTCAGGGTGGATTATTTCTAAGGGAGTTGCTTCTAAGGAAATGACTTCTAAGGAAATAACTTCCAAGGATGTTACTTCTGACACCTATGGTGCGCAGATCCGCGTCGCCATTGGCTGTCCCAGCTATATTGCAGAATTATTTGGTTTTGATCAGCCAGAATTACCGACTGTGGGTTCGGGACAGTTGCCGTTGCTATTGGCAGATGAACGACAGCTTTTGGGATGGATTTTATTAAAAGATCAATTGCGCCCAGGTGCTGCTCAGGCCATTACCCAACTGAAAGAGCAGGGCTTGGAGGCCTCATTATTCAGTGGTGATCGTCAAAATTCTGTATCTGAAATGGCTGCTACCCTTGGCATTAATTCTTGGTGCGGTGGAATGTCACCAGGACAAAAACTGGCAGCTGCCAACAAATTACAACAGCTAGGGCATCGAGTAGTGATGGTTGGGGACGGTATTAATGATGTTCCTGTATTAAGTGGTGCTGATGTGTCGGTAGCCATGGGTGATGCAACTGATTTTGCCAGGATTCATGCGGATAGCATTATGCTATCGAGTAATCTAGATGGACTGCCAAAGGCTATCACTATTGCCAGAGCAACCCGACGTATTATTCGTCAAAACCTTACCTGGGCGTTACTTTATAATCTGGTGGCGTTACCTTTGGCGGCTGCTGGAATGATACCACCTTGGGCAGCGGCTATTGGTATGTCTGCCAGTTCACTGTTGGTTGTGCTCAATGCGTTACGGCTTAACAGGTTTCGTCTTGATGCTTCTCAATTTGAAAAAAGAGGAGCGTAAAAAATGAGCAAGTACAAAGCCTATTAGTTTGAGCTTAAATTGATGCGTGCTAGTGTTGAAGTTCAGTGGTTTTTTCCTATTAAATTTGCGTGGTATAAAAAATTAATGGCTAGTTTATATCTGCTAATTCCGGTTTCTTTGATCTTTTGTGCTTTAGCCGTGGCCATTTTTTTCTGGGCGGTGAATAGTGGTCAGTACGATGATCTTGATGGAGAAGGGGAGCGACTACTCTTTTCAGATGACTCTTTAGACAATCCAGACTGCGATGAAGACCAAGAGACGGGTTGTGTCGGGATGGAAAGTACCGAAAAAAAAGAAGTCGAAGAAAACCTTGGCAACAAGAAGACGGCTGAGAAGGGGAGCGATACCGATGGCTGAGTCTGATGTTATATCGGTTGCCTCTATGTTTTTGATAGGCCTTTTAGGTGCTGGGCATTGCGTAGGAATGTGCGGGGGTATCGTCGCTGCGTTAGGTTTTGCTGTAGACCAAAAGCAGTCTCGCTGGGTTATTGTTGTTACTTATAATTTAGGGCGAATCACGTCCTATGGATTGATGGGCGCATTGGTTGGTTTGTTGGGATATTATGGTGAGAATGTACTGTCTCTTGGCCCTTGGTTACGTGCAACCGCCGGTATTCTATTGATTCTTATGGGGCTTTATATCGCGGGTTGGTGGCAGATTTTAGCTGTGTTAGAAAAATTAGGGCAGCCGGTCTGGCGGCGATTGCAGCCCGTTGCCAATGGCTTGTTTAAAGTGCGTTCTGCGGGAAAAAGTTTTTTCTTTGGTATGTTGTGGGGATGGCTTCCCTGTGGCTTGGTGTATTCTGCTTTGGCCTTTGCCGGGGCTTCAGCAACCCCTGTTACCGGTGGGCTAGCCATGATGGCTTTCGGTCTTGGCACGTTACCGGCTATGTTGGCTGGTGGGATATTCTCTACCCAATTACGCAGTCTGTTACAAGGCCGATTATTACGTATAGTAATGGCTTTAATACTGATGGTGTTTGGTTACTGGACGTTGTGGGCAGCGATGACCCATAACCACTCCTCCAGTGCAGGAGCCGAATCACATACCGCTCATGAACACATGCAGCATTGATGTCTGTTGAAAATGGTGTCTGAGTACACCTTGGTTGATATTGATCAATGTCACGAGGTTGGTTTCAGGGGGATAAAAGTTACCACCAAGGGGTTATTCATTTACACTGTTGAAAAACGTTGGCGGTTAATAAATATAATTAAAGATTGCGGGGATTTTATGATAGGCCACATGTTTGGATTACTGCACAACCCACAGGCTGAATGGAAAAAAATAGCAGCGCTTTCTGATACAGCTCTAAAGAAAATGAGCATTTATTTTATCTTTCTAGCCATGATACCGGCTATTGGATTTTATATCGGTACCACTCAATTTGGTTGGTCAATTTCTGGCGGTGATCCTGTCCGTATCACTGAAAGTAGTGCTATTCCTTTGGTTGTGCTGTTTTATTTTGCGTTGATCGGCGCACTGATCTTCATTGGCCTGATGATTCATTGGATGTCAAAAACCTACTCTGCCAACCTTCATGCCTATAAAGGTTTTGTCTTTATGGGGCTGTGTTGTACGCCGGTATTTCTGGCGGGAGCACTTGCTGCTTATCCTATATGGTGGCTCGATGTGATTATTGCCATAGGGGCATGTAGTTATGCTATCAGGCTCATGTATTTGGGTGTTCCTGAGGTCATGAACGTGCCAGAAGATCTGGGTTTTCTCTATGCCAGCGCTGTTTTTGCCGTCGCTCTGGTTTATGTAGTGGCGGTTTTGGTTGCGACCGTATTACTTTGGGAATACGTGGCTGCCCCCGTCTTTACAGACTAACTATTTTTTCGACAAAAAAAGTCGGGTTAAACCCCGACTTTTTTATGTGAGCTATGTTTACAGTATGATTCACACTATTGCGTTCACGGCTTGTTTTTTAGGAATACAGAAATGCGTTTATTACATACCATGCTGCGAGTGGGTGATCTCGAAAAATCTATTGAGTTCTATACAGGTATTCTTGCGATGCAGTTATTGCGGCGCAAAGACTTCCCCGATGGCAAATTTACCCTGGCTTTCCTGGGCTATGGGGACGAATCTGAGAATACTGTACTGGAACTGACCCATAACTGGGAAACCAGTGAATACGACCTTGGCAATGGCTATGGCCATATCGCCATCAGTGTCGAAGATGTCTATGTTGCCTGTGAGCAGGTCAAGCAATCCGGTGGTGAAGTGGTAAGGGAAGCAGGCCCAATGAAGCACGGAACAACCGTGATAGCCTTTGTAAAAGACCCTGATGGTTACTTAATCGAGCTGTTACAAGAAAAAAGTTAATCATTAACGTTGAGATGTTAACGTTAAGCTCACTGTATCATCGCCAATGAACTTAACGTCGATGTCGCTGGCACTCCTTTGTCGTCGGCTTACTCAAATCGTTAGGCCAAATATTGGGAATTTATATATTGGTGGGAATAAATGACTGAATCTTTAAACATTGTCTCAGGTAAATCAGGTTTACCACCCGGCTCACTTATTCATGTAGGTGATGTTTTGGAAACTGTAACCAGAATGTCAGTGATTGACTACAGCACAGAAAACTTTGAAGAGAAGAAGATTCAATCTATAGATGAGGTTCTAAAATACAAGGACAGTAATACCGTAACCTGGGTCATTATCGAGGGGTTAACAAATATTGGTGTTGTAGAGCGCATTGGAGAAATGTTCGGCATACATCAACTTGTTCTCGAAGATATTTTGAATACTCACCAGAGACCCAAATTCGAGGAGTATGATGATCACCTTTATATTGTACTCAAATGTTTATTGCCTGAAGATGATCAGTTCGCAGTTACCTATGAGCAAATCAGCCTTTTAGTCCTCAAGAATTTTGTTTTTGCGTTTAAAGAAAAAGAGGATGATCTTTTTCATTCTGTTCAGCAACGAATTAAATCGAGCAAAGGTCGAATAAGACAGCTGGGCTCAGATTATCTAACCTACACCATATTGGATATCATTGTTGACCAAAATTTTATTCTAATAGATTCATTGGATGACGCCATCACTTCGCTTGAAGATGTTTTATTAGCTTCTGAACCAACTTCAAACACACTTAATACAATTCAAATCCTTAAAAGGGAAGTCATAAGTATTAGAAAACATGTCTCTCCGGTTAGAGAATTGATCACAGGAATGCTGCGTAGCGAATCTGAGTTGATTGACGAAAAAACTCATATATACCTAAGAGACGTATCTGATCATGCAATACGTGTAATAGAGTCAATAGAATCATACAGAGAGATATTAACAGGACTATTAGATATCTACATATCTAGCGTAAGCAACAAAATGAATGAAACCATGAAGGTGTTGACTGTATTTGCTTCAATTTTTATTCCTTTGACTTTTCTTGCAGGGATATACGGAATGAACTTTGAATATATGCCTGAGTTGAAATGGAAATGGGCATATCCAACCCTCTGGGCTGCATTTATTACGATTCCCGTCGTGCTACTTATCTATTTTAAAAGAAAGAAATGGCTATAAGGGATAATTCAAATATTAGGCTTAACAAAGCGCTTCACTTGCGCCCTTGAGCTTTAACGTTATAAAAACTTGAGATGCATTTAAATTCGCTCCCTACGGTCACTGGACATTCGCAAGCTCGCGCCGTTTATGGCGGCGTCATACACAACACTAAAGCCCTAGTTTGTGCGGAAAATCCGGACGGTTATAACACCGTGCTTTTAACCGAAAGTTAAACAATTTATTGCTGAATTGTCGAAGTACAACACGCGTAATTCTTCAATCTAAAATTCATATTCGACTAAAAAACGTAATGTATTATTGGCACTTTCTTCTGTCATGCCAAATATCATACCGGCTTCCCAGTGCAACTTTTTACGCGTGCCAGTGACGATGTTACCCATAATGACAGGGCCGATTGCCCGGGTATCTTCTCCGGCATAAAGTTCCAAAGCCGGTTCAAACCAGCGGGACAGACGGTAACGCATTTGAAAGGCAGCAGAGGTTTCGATTTCATCTTCAATATCAGACCCCCATTCATGGGTAATTAGAAAATTTGCTGTGCCACTCCACCGGCCCCATTCTTTTTCTACCAGAACGCCGGTGGAGAACTCCCAGATGCTCTCATGCATTTCTTTTTCCAACTCGAAGAGTAGGCCCCAGTCAGCCCAGTATTCCCCTTGTTCGGTGGCTTGCCATTTTACTTCAAGCTCATAGGCTTTTAGTTTAAAACTGGTGTCGTCGGAGTTTTCTCCGGTCAGGTAGATTTCACCAAACCAGCGGTCACCAAAGGCTCTGCCATAGGAAAAACGGTGTAGCTGAAGGTTATCGTTAGCTTCGGGTTGGTCATCCTGAGATATGGTCCGCCATTCCAGTTCCTGCTCTAAAGCATCCACATAGGGGTGGTAGACTTTATCAACAGAATTTCCATCAGCCAGAGATGCTGCGGAGAGCACATAGAAAATTGGTATTAGCCATAGGGTGGCTCGATTTCGACTTTGTTGTGACATTGTGGGGGGCTTGATAATTGTCTTCATCTTAAGAACTGGTATTTATTTTGAAAGTTTTTGGATTTTTATGTTGAGTTAAAGGTGTTGTTCTCAACAAGTTGCATAGAAAAATAAGTAGCATACCGCAGATATAACTTATGCCTTGAAACAATGAAGGTGTGGCTTCGTAACCAACCAGTGCATAGAGTAGATGACCAAAGATTGAATTTTCTGGAAGTAACTCGGAGCTGTCCCAGAGTATTGTTGAGTAGGGGAGCCAGTCAGCTTGTGTCAGTAATAGGGTGGCCTGTGACGCCATGTTGCCCGCCACTAGAGCGAGTAATACTATTCCTCCCGGTGCTATCCACTTGGCAGGTAATCCAAGCATGCCATAGTAGATTAACACTCCAGCACTGAGGCCAATACCGACACCTATTCCTGCACCTGTCAGTGTGGGTTGAATGTGTGAGGGGTGGCCTATGACCCCACCAATGTAGATAAAGATTTCTGAGCCTTCTCGGGTGAGCGCCAGAGAAACAATCAGTAACATCCAGATAATAGACCACCCATTTTTTTGATGATGTCGGTCTGATTCTCCACTGATTGTGTCAGGACTTTCTACGGAAAGAAAACTGTTTTTTGGGAGAAAAGCAGTAAAAATACCCAAGAAAAATAGTATGCTGAATTGTATGAGAGCATTCACTACTTCTTGGCCCACATAGTCGAACCACTCGGAAATTTCTGCCATATTAATGGCAAAAAAGAGAGCGCCAATGGCTCCCAGACTAAGAGCAGAAAATAGCCAATGCGGTTTGATACCGTAGCGTTTGGAAAAAACCAGTAAGACGCTGACGAGAAGAGCTGCTTCTAAAATTTCCTGAAGAATCAGAATCACAGAATTTAGAAACATGAGGTTTTTTCTCCAGTCTTCATTGTTTAACCACTACGACTTTCCCTTGGGCTGTCTTGGGATAAAACTCCCCAAAAAAGGGATATTCTCCCGGTGGTAAAGGCCCGATAAAAACAACGGCTTTACGGTTTCCAGAGATAACTTTTTCCCGATTAAGTTCGTAGCTTTCAAATTCCTCTGCTGTCGAATCAAGATTATTGATGAGCAATTTGACTTTGGTGTTCGCCGGAATTTCGATGACTGCTGGAAAAAACAAATGATCCTGAATTTTTATATCTATCACCGGGGTAGCGGCAACAACTTGGCTACCCCATAGCACCAGGCTCAGTGCGGCGGTTTTTAATTTCCATAGTTTAAATTTCATGGGGTGCATCTGCTTTATTGAACAGAACGGTAAATGTTGTTCCACCGTTATCAAACCCAGAAGGTGAAATGCTGATGCTGGCATTGTGCAGTTCAACAATATGATTCACGATAGTTAATCCAAGCCCACATCCTGGTGTTGCTGCCACAGCAGCTTGATGATTTAGTCGCTGAAAGCGTTCGTAAACTTTGTTGTAATCTTCGGGAGCAATTCCCAAACCGGAATCTTCAACTTTTAGGCAGGCTTGAGTACCTAGGTTTTCGACAGACACCCGGATAACACCATCTTCAGGGGTGTATTTATTGGCGTTACTCAGTAAATTTTGGAGTAGGGTCTGAAGGCTAAAGAGGTCGCCCTCAATAATTGTTGTTGAACCCTCAAGTTCCAGAGTTTGGTGTTTTTTCTCAAAGCTGGAATGCTGGTCTGCAATGACATCCTGTGCTAGCTGGTAAATGTTGACGGGGGTAAAATGACTGGAAAATTCTCCGGGTGTCGAGCGATACAGAGACAATAGCTGTTCGACCAAATGCTGCATACGATCAACACCGGATTGCAGCTGAGTAAATGCTTCATTATCATCCGTTAAATCTGCTTTGAGATTATGTAATTGAATTTTTAAAGCACTGATCGGTGTGCGCAATTCGTGAGCCGCATCTGCCGTAAAGCGTTTTTCACGTTCTAGTGCGGAACCTAATCTAGACATCAGTGCATTGATAGATTGAATGACCTGTTCCAGTTCATTTTTCAATGCGGGGATTTCAATAGGTGAAAGATCATTTACCTGTTTGTTTTTTAATTGGTTGGATAAATCTTGTAGGGGCTTAAGTCCTCGGCTGATTATCAGCCAAATAAGCAGCCCGATGAGAGGAATGCCAATAACAATGGGCAATACTGCTTTAATAATGACATTTTCCGCCAGAGTAAATCGTATATCTGTTCGTTCAGCGGCGATGATCCAGTTATTGTTTTTGAGGTCGAAATAGACAAAAGTTCGCCATCTGTAGCCATCGAAATTGGCGTACCCAAAACCAGGGTATAGTTCTGTAATACTTACCCCTTTAGCATTCGTCGATGCACCTAGGAGTTGATTTTTATGCCAAACCTGATAAGCCAGATCGGTCAGGTGATTGAGACTTCCAGTAGTTTTATCTGCATGGAGGTTGGATATGAGCTTGGCGGTATCAAGTAGTTGATTATCAAAAAGTTTTTCTGCCTCCTTTAAGCTGGAATTATAACCCTGAAGAGCGGCTACAAAATTAAACAGTGTTAGAGTCGCCAGTATGGAGGCGATGAGAAAAACGCGAATAGAGCTCATGTTTGACTGACCTTATATCCAACGCCTCTTACCGTTTTTATAAAGTCAGACCCAAGTTTTTTTCGCAGGTGATGAATGTGTACTTCAAGGGCATTACTACAGACTTCTTCACCCCAACTGTATAGTCGGGTTTCTAGTGTGGCTCGGGTGAGTACTTTGCCAGTATTTTCCATCAGGTTCTTTAATAGCATGTATTCTTTTCGGGACAGTTCCATCTGGCTGTTCTGAAAGGTAACTGCTTGTGTGGCGGTATCGAGTGTGACATCGCCAAGAGTAATTAAGGTTGATTTAACCGTGCTAAGTCGGCGCTCAAGGACCCTTAGTCGAGCGAGTAACTCCGTCATTTCAAAAGGCTTGGCAAGGTAGTCATCGGCACCACAGTCCAACCCTGTCACTTTGTCATCTATGCTGTCTCTGGCTGTTAGTAGAATGACGGGAAGCGAGTCCTGTTGATGACGTATCTGTTGAAGGACTTTAAGGCCATCCATATCGGGTAGGCCAAGATCGAGAATGACAATATCAGGCACTTCAGTGGCGATGACGTGGAGACAATCCTTTCCATTTTCCACATGGTTAACGGCATAGCCCTGTTTTCGCAGAGCTGTTAGGAGCCCACTGGCAAGGGGCCTGTCATCTTCTACTATCAGTATCTGCATTTTTCCCTAATATTCGAACTTAGCGTTTATTGGATCAGAATTTGGCTGATCAATGGGAAAGTTTTTTGTTCACGAGAGCCAAAGCCTTAGCGATCTCTTTTTGTCTGCCTGCATCTGCCAAAGGACGATTTGGACGAGGTTTTGCATTTTTTGCTTTGAGCAGGTAGGTTTTGGCCTCTTGGTAACGCTTTTCCTGGATAAGATAGTCGCCGAAAAAGTAGTTGCTATCAATACCATTTGGGTTAATAGCAAGGGCCTTAAGTAAGAGCTCTTCGGCTTTCTTATCATTTCCGAACCCAATGGGCCAGCCGGGCACATTGAAATACAGAGTTCCGAGACTAGTATAGGCAGACCCGTCAAGCGCTTCAGGTTCTATCTTTAGGGCATGTTCCAGATCAGCTTTGGACTCTTTGGCTAGTGATAATGCGCCTAAACCGCCTTTGGCACCGGCATAGGTCGATTTAATGATTCCACTCCAAATCCAGACAGCAGCAGAGTTCGGGTTGGTAGTAACAACTTTTTCTGCATCTGATATCAGGGTTTCAAATGCGGCGAGTTGTGCTTTTCCCTGTAATTGGTAATTTACCTCAGCCCAACGATGTTGAAGTCTTAGTACTTCGGCATCTGTATCGGCCCAAACAGACCCGGAGGCCAAGGTAAATAAACATAGGGTTATTGTCATGTTCTTAACTAAATTGTTCATAAGAAGTCATCGCTCTTTTGTATGCATAGAATGTTGGTAGATGAAATATTCACTGCTCTGAAAATTTTCGGATAATGGGAATTTTTTTGACCAGTGCGCTGTGAACGAGCCTTGGGAATAGGGCATTTAAGCGGACGAACAGTTTTTCAGGCCATCCTAAATAACGTTGATTTTTATTTGAACCCAAAAGGGAAATCAGTTCGTTTGCTACCCATTCCGGGGAATCCACTTTATTACCTAAGGCCTCGTTTAGCGCAGTTATCGCATTTGAGTTAAGGCTGGTGGCTGTTGCACGGGGCGCTAAGTAAAACACTTTAATTTTTGTGTCGGCTAACTCTCTACCCAGTGCTTCAGTAAAGCCTCTAAGTCCGAATTTACTGGCACAATAGGTGGTAAATCCTGGGTGTCCAATACTGCCGAAGGTCGAACCTACATTCACAATGGCTGCTTCTTTTTTTTGCTTAAGAAGTGGTATCAATTTATTACAGAGAAGCATAGGTGCAAGCAAGTTGGTGGACAGTGTTTGTTCGATAGACTTTTCTGACTGCTGATCAAAAAATTTGAACTCCAGAATGCCGGCCAAATTGATGATTAGATCAATGCCTCCGCACCGGTTACATTGTTCGATAATGTGTTCACGGCCTTCAGGTGTATTGATGTCAGCGACGACAACCTGATGTTCTCCCTCCAGTTGTTGGGCGAGGGGCTTTAATATTTGTTCATTACGGCCAACTAACAGCAGTTTGGCACCTTTTAACGACAGTCCCTGTGCTACCGCTGCGCCGATACCACCGGATGCACCTGTTAGTAAAATTGTGCAGTTGTAGAGATCCATTGTCTGTTCCTTGGGTGTTGCTTTGGTATTTTCCGGATGTTCCTCCAGTATTAATGGGCTAGAGGTATACCGTGATTTTTATTCAATGAGGTAAAGATCTCTCCGTAGAGTCGATAAAATCTTTTTGCAGCATGGATAATCAGCATTTGTTCGTCTTTATCTTCGATCCTATTCATTAGAATTTCGAAAAATTTCAGGTGATCTTGATCCAAAGCTCCGTGTGAATAGAGGTAAGAAAAGGCGTTTTTTGGCAGTGATAATGTAGAGCGTATTTTGTCGGCAGCCTTTTCCGCCATACTGACACTGGTTCCCTCCAGCACTTGAACCATCCCGAAAAACCCCAGAGGGTTGATGCGGTTAACCATATCGTAGGCATAAGCGACCATCAGTTCCGTACTATAGTGTGGTGTGCTGTTGCGAACCGCTTCCTTATCAAAGCCACAGGCGGCAATGTCATTGAGAATCCACTCCTGATGTCCCAGTTCTTCTTCAATGTATTCTGCTACGGCTTCTCGCAACCATTCCTTTTGCTCGGGTAACTGTGCGCCGACGGCCATTAATAATGGAACTGTATGCTTGACGTGGTGATAAGCCTGCTTAAGGAAGGAGACGTAATCCTCTACCGTTATATCGCCCGTCAGACTTTTCTCTATGATGGGTGCACTGAGTAGTTGTTGCCGCTCGGCACTAGTTTCTTGGGTCAAGGTGTCAAAAAAGGCCATGGATGTACCTGAAATGTTTTGTTTTATGAATGTAGCTGTAGGGATTCAGCATCGTAAAGATTCTGAATCGTAGCTGAGTAATGGTTTAGGATGGCTCGTCTCTTGGGCCGGCCATTGTCCGTCATTAATTCTTTTTGTGAGGCGAGTGGTTGAGGTAACCGGCACCACGTATGGATACGAGCATAGTCTGGGAGGTTCTGATTGATCTTATCAATGGCACTCTGAATCTGTTCATCATTCGTGGCTACAGAGCGGGTTGATAACAAGGCGATACAAAAAGGTTGGCTATCCCCAAAAACGACAAAATCTAAAAAAATTGGGTTTGTTAGGAATTCTGATTCCACCCATTCAGGGCTGATATTTCTGCCAAAACTAGAAATGAGAAGATTTTTACTGCGCCCCTGAATATGTAGAAAACCGGCTTCATCCAGTGATCCGAGATCACCGGTATGTATTGATGTCTGGTTCCAGCTGGCGGGATTGTTGACGTAGCCCAGCATTGTGTTGCCAGAGACAACAACCTCACCCTCAATAATTTGGATACCAAGGTGGGATAGCGGCTTGCCGCTACTTCCAGGTAGGTTATTGGTTGGTGTATTCAAACTGACCACCGAGGCGCATTCTGAAAGTCCATAACCTTCGTACGCAGGTATATTGAGACTCCAGGCTTTGCTTAGCAGTTCAGGAGAGACTTTACCTCCACCCACGGCAACGAAACGAAGTGTTTTTGTTGGAATCCAGCCAGAACTGGCCGCAGTGACAAGCAGTAGTAATAATTGAGGTGTCAGTATCAGACTGTTGGGCTGGTATACGCTGATAAGCGCTAACATTTTCTCTGCAATAATGGATGAACTGCCAGTAAACCCAACGGCTTCCAAAGAGGGGACGACAATTTCACCACCAGACAGTATCGGTGCATACACTCCTGCAACATTTTCTAGCAGAGTGCTCAGGGGCAGTAGGCAGAGATGGCGTGTCTTCGGTATAGCTACGGTATCAGCGAGAGCTTGGGCTTGCATGAGCAGTTGCTCGTTACTAAGGCAAACGCCTTTGGGGGTGCCGGTAGAACCTGAGGTATACGTAATTTTCCCCGTATTTTCTGGCAACTGAACCGTATCCTTGGCGTTGTTAATAATAATTAACATAAGGTCATCGAGAACGGTTAGGTGCTGGTGATCTGTGTTGTTTTCAAGTAATCCAGGTAGAGCCGGGTTGTCAGTGATGATGGCGTCAACGGGTGAGTCATGTAAGACATGTTTGAGTTGCGCAATGGAAAAAAAGGTCGGAAGTGGTAGCAGGCAAATGCCCGAGTTTTGACAGCTAAGGTCTGCTATTAGCCAGCTCAGTCCATTGTCAACATGCAGTGCCAAGTGCTGGATATCATACTTGGAGAGAAGGACCGATAGCTGGTCACATTGAGATAATACATCACTGCAACTCAGAGACTTTTCAGTATCACGGGCTACAATCTGGTCACTCTTATAGAGGTGTTTAAGCTGCGAAATAATACTGGGCATCGTTGCCATAGCCATTGCTACTCGTGTTGCGAATGACACCCGCGAGAGTATCAATACGATTTTTGTAGAGGGATAGCATTCCTTTTAGTACCTGGCGGTCGCTGATGGTCTCCATAGCTTCATCTAGGCGACCCACTACTACCATGGGTTTTGAATCGTAGTAACTGCCCCAGTTTTTAACGGAAGAATGGTGAAGACATAACGGTGACGCTTCCTTTATGGGGTGTAATTGAAAACCCAGTTTGCCAATCATTTTCTGTACTTGTGGGGTAGCGGTGAATGTCAGCCATTCAATATTTACCTGGTGCAGGGTTGCAGCAAGAAGAATAAACAGTAGTTGGCTGGAACCACGCTGGGTGGCGGCTAAGTTTCCAATTTCAGCAATCGCGGAGCGCTGCACGTTCTGAGAAGAAAAACGGTTTATTTCATCTTCAATAGGGGTATCTAAATACTGTTCAATAAATAAAGGGTGATTACCTGCAGGGCAAATACCTGTCACGGCGGTTAATTTGTTGTTGCAGCGAAGGCTAAGAAACAATGGCAAAAAATCTTTAATATTTGCGCCATGGGCAGTTTGGAATTGTTTGGCAATATAGCGTTCAATTTCCGTGCGTGCCTGACTGTTAATGTCGCTGAGATCAAGTTCTGGGCCAGGGTTGAGCAGATGATTAAGGCGTCTGTAACCACGGTCATTGCTATTACATGATGTCATATCAACGGAGAGTGTGGGCGGCATTGTTTTAACTCTTGTCTGATGTTTACAGACAGAATACTGAGGAATACTTAAGAGACTCTTAAGGATAGGAGCAGCAAGGGAAATAGCCGGAGAGAATTAAGGCAAGGTGTTTGTGCCTAAACACCCG
>TARA_R110001592_G_scaffold350999_1_pt1 | contig 39115 bp, 64 predicted proteins | sample TARA_R110001592 | Tara Oceans TARA_R110001592 (sample SAMEA4398387) | marine metagenome | biome: Polar Biome; feature: [SRF] surface water layer (ENVO:00010504); material: water (ENVO:00002006), including particulate matter (ENVO:01000060) such as... | depth 5 m | reverse complement strand
TTTGGTCGGAACGGCAGGATTCGAACCTGCGACCCCCACACCCCCAGAGTGCCGTGGACAAAACCATATCTCATTGTTTTTATTATAATATGTGGATTAAAGGGAGCGTAGCGAAACGACAAAAAACGGCAACAATTCACCATATAGAGCCCTAGCCAAAATCATTTAAAGCTGTATATTCATACAGCTATGATTCAGATCAGATACCGATACAACGCAGTATTCAAAGCCATCAGCGAAACCGCTGCACCCGCCCACGAACAACTACCGGTACTCACTCGCACTGGTGATTTTGAGCGGGTACCGTGGCGCGGATTTATCGACCGTGAAGACGCCCTCAAGATCGAGGGCGCCAAACCGGTGAAGCTCGACATTTACCAATACAGCACATCAGTCGGCGTCATGCCAAAGTGGCAGAACATGCCCGAAGACATGGCCGCGCAAGGCTGCTTAACTGACCTTGGTGTTTACGTAGTGGCTGATCAAGGGCGATTGCGCTTTATTGCAAAACCACAGTCCTAGAACCTGTACGGCCATACCAGAGCATGACAGCACAACCCGCAAGCCGTTGATATTACGCAAGTCATGCTTTCACAGGCTTGAGCAATCTAGGGCCGGTGTGGTGAAAAGTGGGGCAAATCACCTCGCCCCACAAATGTGGTACCCTCGAACAAGCACAATTATGGTGGATTTTTATATGGACGTAATCCTTTTAGGCGCCGGCGCAAGCCACGGATCAAAATCTACAACTCCGCACACACCACCGCTAGGCAACGGGCCAGCTGGACTTTTTTATGAGCTAACCAAGTTTAGTGCGTATTTTGCGAACCTACCTAAACAGTATCACGAAATATTCATAAATGACTTTGAACTTGGGATGGCAACCTTCTTAGAAGAAAATAGAGAATTAAGGGACTTTGGACTAGAGATTGCAGTAGCTCAATATTTCGCGCAGTTTCAACCAAAACTCGGAAATCTGTACTTAACCCTCATTAGATTTGTCGACACACGAAAGCTGGTCTTTACCAGCCTTAATTATGACATGCTATTTGAGCTAGCTGCCGGCAAAGGTGGCTACCACTGTGCCTATGGCTATGCAAAGCATGAGGATGAAATCTCCTTCATCAAGCCGCATGGATCTTGCAATTTTTGGCCTAGCGAGCAGGTAAATCTATCCAATCTAAAAATAAAATTTCATGAACCATTGGGCTCCGCACAAGTTATCAAAACCCCCGTTGATCCAATCTGTGATTTTAACGAAAACCAAGAAATAGCAAGAAGATCCAAAACCCCTCCAGCCATGTCGTATTACGCTCCTGGGAAAAAAGTTAACGTTGGGGCAGATTTCGTTAAATATCAAAGAGACCTATGGACAGATGCTTGTCAAAACGCAAACACTATATATGTGATTGGCACGAAAATATCAAAAGTTGACGACCACATTTGGGACAGTATAGCCACAGCGAAAGCAAAACTGGTGTATTTCGCATATTCGGAGCATGACACAATTGAAGCCAATGAATGGCTTCAATCTAATGGCCGCAAGAATGCTGAAATAGTGAGTAATGCAGATTTCCTAGCAAGTATTAATCGGCTTATCCGAGACCACCCCAAAATCAAACAACCCTAACCGATCCCCTCGCAATCTGAAGATCACCTGACACCGTGCCAATACGGAGACTAACAGTATCAACGCCCGCGGGAATAATCGAGCGGAATTTCACAGGCTTCCACCAAAGTCCAACCGCATCGACAAAAGGAATCGCGATAGGCGTCTCACCGACTAGAAGCTCTAGTTTTATCTGCTTAAAATCAAACGAGTCTGTAGTAATGGCAGAATCATCCGGGAACGTGTCCGTGCTATCAAACAGCTCAGGGAAGTAACGCGCATCAACGACAACATGAATCTCCCTGTCTTCATCGTCAGATGTAATATCCAGCGCCTGAACAAGCCTATCGGTATCGTTAACAATTGCCAGTTTAGTGACACCCAGAGGCGGGTTATCAACCGGAGTTACTGTCGACACAGAGCCTTCCTGCGTCCACTCGGCTAACTCTAATGCCTCACCGCATAGATTCTCGGTCAGTAATTCAGCGCCGACAGGCTGAGATAGCTGCCCAACAAACGATGCCGGCTTGTCGTCATTATGACCTGCCCACAATACTGAGGGCGCCAACAAAGAGAATCCGCCGCTTTTGTAAACAATTACAGATACACGGTCGCCACGCATACAGCCATTCAAATCTGAAGAATCAACAACAACATCACCATCCGCATTGACTGGCATCGCTATAGGCTCAACGACTGGATCGCCAGTCGACGGGGTCGTGCTGACGACTTTAAGCAAGTAAGCCGTCAACGTAGCATCACCCAAACGAATCGTTAGCGTGTCAAGATTTGGATACGTGCACGGCAAAATGACATCGATCAAGCAATAGTCGTCAATCTCAATGCTTCCGCCACCAATAAGGGTTAAATACTCACTATCTACGGTGCCGTGCGAGAACGCCGCACCATCGAGTTCGTCGTAGTATTTATCTGATCCACTATTGAATGCACGCTCCCCAATCTGAATCTCTTTGAATAATGAAGCACGCTCAAACAAAGTATCGAAAACGAGATCCGCAACAGCGGCCACGGCGTCCCGAGGTCTAAAAATCTTGATGCTTTGTTTTGGTCGCGGCAACGCTTTAAGGCCTTCACCAATTGGCACGCCAATCACTTCATTAGAGCGAATACCAGGATGCACACCAGACCAGAACCCAGCATAGTAGCCTGGGCTTGACCCGCCACTATCACCAAACCGGCGAGCATGGCTACGCACATTAACAAACAGGGCATCGTACTGCTGCGCCGCCTGCTTCATCGTGGGTACAATTACCTCATCGCCGTACACATCAGTATGCTCTGTCGCCAAAATCAAGGAGGCGCCATAAGCGCGTGCTACTTGCGATACTTGCCTTATTTTCTCAAGAAATGTTTCGTAACTGTAGCCCGAGCCACCAGCATCATTGATACCAGAATTAAGCAAAGCAAATGTGGCTTTGTAGTCCTGAAACGGCGCCCCGTAGGTTTCTGTGCCAGCCTGAATACGCGCTAAAATCTCAGAGAAATCATCACCCGCGAAACTGTAGTTTTCCCAAGCATAGTCAGAAAATGCACTTAATTTATGCATCCAACCTTTGCCTGCAATCGTGAACCCCGGCGTTGACGTGCTATCACCCAACACCGCAATACGGTCAGAGTTTGCCAAGGTGATTGATTTATTATCAGTAAACGTAATACTCGCATCGCGCACAACGATACGCACATGAAGCCGATTAGCGGTATTTATATTGTCTGCAATGAAATCCGCTGAGCCAGGCGAGGTATTGAGATGGTAGCCACCACTATCACCCCCTGCTCCATTCTCAAACCGCAGAACGCCAACAGCAGAAGCGCGCAAGCCTACATATTGGCCACGCTCAATTTCTTCAGATAACTCTACCGAGAACGATCCCGCCGGCACCGCAACCTGCCGACTAGAAACTAGAGAAAGCGTCGGAGTCCCATCTCCATCAGACTCCCTTACATAGACTGTTACCATACCGCCAGCAGGTGAATAACCTTCTACGGCAGTTATAAGCCCATCAACGGTAACGGGGTTAACAAACACATACTCATTGTTACCAAGATTGGTCACCCCGTCAGGCACATCTTGCGCTCCGGGGTAACCAACGCGCTGGTACATGAATAAATTGCTACCTGAAACAGAGTCAGTAACTTCTTTAGACGCAGCAACGTCAGCGACTAGCTGGTCAAATGAAGCCGCCATTTGCGGATAAGCCGTGCCATTGACTACCGCACTTGCCACCTGAAACTTGACCTGAATGACTGCAGGCGCAACCGTTGCATCAGTGAAACTAGATACATCACCAGATGCGGAGTAGTAACGGTCATAGTCATCAACGCCCGAGTTGCCAATGTACGCAATCTCTGGACAATAAAAACCTAGGTAATGACCAGACAGCGCAATAAAGCCAAAATCAGCGGGAGAGAAGATATTTAATCCTGATACTACCGAAACAGAAACAGAGTCCCCTTCTTGAGTAAAATCATTTCCCGCCTTCGTGAATTTCTTAATTTTTAGCGTACCACTACCCGTCGAGTACACGCTCAATGATTGCAGAAAGCCGATATTACTAGGTGTTTCTAATACGTAAGTACTCGTGCTCAACGCCGAGCCAGAAGTAAGCGCCTGACTGCGCAGACCAATATAACTTAGCTCAGAGAATACCGAGCCCAGCGCATTGAATGCGCCGTCAGATGAGTTTTGTAAAGCAGCAACATCGTCTTCCAAATCCATTATTGACGATGCGAACTCTGAAGCTCGATCATAGGTTGACTTCAACCACTCATCTTCAAGATAGTCGTATAAGCCATTATTTTCCGTCGTTGGATCCCGTAATACTTTAGCCAGGATCACCTCACTCGGCGGCGCCCCAAACGACAACATATCTGCCTTTGTCTCAAAGGCTAGCGCGTTGTCATAAACCATCACTTGAAGATCAGCAAACAGAGCTAAGAACCGCTTATCAAAACTCGGCTTAGTTTCCCCCTCATACGTTACGTCAGTCTCATCGTTACCGATAAAGAGCTGCTCAAACGCGACCGTCAACGCTGCAAGTTTCTGGGAGTTTTCGTATTCTGTGGCCATTGGTTTACTCCGTGTACCAGTTTGCCCAGGCATCGTCTAAGTTGCCCAGATATTGATCGATTGAATTGGGATAGAGGTAGGCCGCCAGCAGGCCGTATTCGTCGAATTGGCGGTCTTGAACTTCAATGCTAGCGGTTACGGTATAGAGCTCGGCATCACTCATTTGCTTAGCTTTGTACGCCCCGCTTACCAGCCGCACAACACCGTCTTTTAGGCCTTCGCCGTCGTGGTATTGGCCGTTAAACCAATCCACTTTGTTGCAGCGCACGTTGATAAAGTGCTCAAAGATCACGAGCTCACGGGGATCTAAAATTAAGCTGCATTCAAAAATATCGTCACGCACATCGACCACGTTGCGCTGACGCGCGCGGCCCGTGCTAAATTCTGTGCGCAGTACGCCTTTATTATTGGGCGCAAAGCTGTAACCGCGCTGCCACGCTGGCAGTACGCTTGGGTAGGTTTCCATTCTCGCCTCGCTTAGTTGGTGTTTACGTGACGTGTTGGCCGATCAACGCTAGCGGTATGCAAATTAGTCACACCCCTATGGCAATCACGTTCACAACAACGCTTGGCGCTTCGCGCACAGTTTCGCCTACTGCCGCTATAGTCACGCCGCGCAAGGTGTACCCAGCGCAGGCACTACTGGTCGGTGCGCCTGCAAGAGTCGCCCAGGCACGATCGGTCACCGTGGCCGTGCTTAGCTGCGCGCTTACCGTTACAGTGGGCGGTGATGCAAAGCTTTTACTTGAGTAGTCCACCGCAAAGTCACCACTGCCGTCGCTGGTTACCGTGCCATGCCATATTTTTATTGGGAGCTGTGATTCAGGTAACAGACCATCGCCGTCGAGCGACGCCAAACCATCAGCCTCACCCGCTAACGCATCAATAATCGCTGAAACCGAACCCTCACTTGTAACCACTCGACCGCCAGCCGTTACGCCGTCGTGCACCCGCAGGGACCATGTTTCGGTATCGATGGTAATCGTGCGCGCTTTGCCCACGTAAGCATCATTGGTGGCGGTATCGGCACCAAAGAATTGATCATCTAGGCTCATAATTAGTCCGGAGGCGTGTTGTCGTCGTCGGCATAGATCTCGGCTAAAAATTCCTCAGCCGTCACTGCCACTTTTGGCTTACCCTCAGCCAAACCACTGGGACTAATTTCGCGAACAATGGCAGGCACTGCCCAGCTGCTATCAACGCCCATACTGAACAGCATTGGCTCTATGCTGTTATCCAGAACCGGTGTGAAGTCCAACGCCGCAGGGCTGATCAATTGCATTTGTTTAGTTGTGTCACCCGCTTGCACTTCATACAGGCCGCTTGCCCTGCCGTTAGGTTTGCGAAAGGCAGCGTAGTGGGTTTCGCCATCTGTCCACTCTAAAGCAAGATTAGTGGTGACCATGTCACCACTTACCGCTGTGACCACGCCGTATTGATCGGCATCTAAATCACTGGCAATAGCAATGGCATCGCCTGGGCGATTGTTTAACGCATCAAGCTCGGTGCTAAATTCTATTTGCGCCGGCTTGTAACGCAAACGACGGCGCTCACGCATACCAATGCGCCATGCTTGGGTGCGATCGGTTACGCCGTTAAGCTGCACGCGCTTAGGTCGCAAACCTTCGTCGCCTGCTAAGCGACACTCAACCGTATTGGGCACCGCTGTGTCGGGATTGATGTATTCAACATCAATGCCATCCGGCTCAGCGCTGTTATACCAACTGTCTCCCCAGCGCACACCCTCATCCAGCATAATGTCTGGCGTGTAAAGGTGCTGGTCTGCAACGTCGCTTGTGCTCAGCGCATCATTGCGCACAATACTAACTGCGCCCTCTTGGGGAATAGGCTCAGCCATGCCCGCGCTGAACATAATGCCCAAAGCTTCCCAGAGCGTGGTTTCGTCGGTGAATTGTCCGTTTAGCTCATCACTCCGGCCCGACCAATAGGTTTCCATTTCGTTGAATCGATCCCAATTGATTGCGGTCGCAGCTGCACTGCCCAGCATGTCGTAGAGGGTCCATGCTGCAAAACGCGGAATACTTTTGGTGGCGGTGTATTCCAGCGCGGTGTCATTTTCTAAATGGTCTTGCAGATTAGACAAGGTAGGTAACATGCGCTGGTCGCCGCGCAGGTTTATTTTATTCTCACCACTGGCTGCAAGGGTATTGCTACCCACCAGACGCAAGGTCATGGCGGTAACATCGCTGTAGCTGTTGGCTTGAGGCAACCGAGCTTTAACACGCACAATGTCTAAGTCTTGCCCCACCTGCACGTCAGACTCTCTGGTCAAACGCCTAAAGCGAATTTGCGCATTTGTTACCGGTGCCGCAAGATCAAAGCGGTAACTGTAGCGCAGCACGCCTTGATCTCTTTCTTCTAACACGATTGTTTGAGACTCAGTGCCACTGTCATGGCTCAAAAATATTTCAAAATGCAGCGTGTTGGTGATAATTCGTCCGCTACCCGAGACGCCCCACAGGCCGCGCGGCAACACATAATCGACTTCAACATCCAGCACCGGCAGATCAGAAACACCAACCTGATAATAATTAGACCATGGCCCTCTAACGGCAGGCGGCACTTGCACCACTGCCATTGTTATGCCCGTCGCACCCTCAAAGCCCGCGGGCGAAAACCCCTCCCAGTCCGGATCAATATCGCCAAACGTTGGCGTTAACAAAAATGCCACCGTCATGCCATACGGCGCCGTGACCGATTTAGAAATTACTTGATAATAACCGCCGTAATCATTCCAACCTTCTGTGATGTAAATTACATCATCAACAGCGTACTCCGAACTTATCGGCTCGCGCTCAGCGTTATACGTTATGATTTCGGTTTCAACCAAATCATAAACACCAATGGCCTCACCTACATATTTCAGCGCCAAACCGCCGCCGCCAGAACTCCCGCCAATTTCAGGTGAAGTAAGCCAATTTTGCGCAGCCTCATCACCACTTACATCAGCGCCCGGCGCGTAAAAGTTTACCGTGGCATCGTCGTTGTATTGGGTAATGGCTGTTTCACTGATATACACATGCTCAAGTGACGAGTTAAACCGCCCAGCGCCAAGGCTGTACATCAAATACAGCACCTCTTTGTTGTCTTCATGATTACGACGCAAGGAGGTGAGTAAATCTGGGAACCGAGGGAAACTCCCCGCCACTTCAGGGATCAAGCCATTCAACCGCGCGCGGTTTGCCCGCACGTTTATGTTGTAGCCGCTGTCGCCATCTGGCGTGCTATTTTGGTAGTTGCCCGGTAAATTGTTGGCAAGGTAAAAAGAGTAACCCGCCAACACCACCACAGCCGCATAATAAATATAGAGCGCTATGCCCTCACGCGCCCGCAGGGTTAACGCAACCACATCATCTGACTGCAGCTGATACTCCCCATGGCAAACGTATGGCCACGGCATGCTATTCAACTCGGCCGAGTATGGCGGTACCGGCAGATCAGCATAATTTGGCACAGACTTTTGCAGCCACTCAGCCAGCGTACCACCGTCAATAGTGTGCCGTTCCAGCGAGTTACCAAGCTGATCATAGATCGTTAGTTGCGCCATTAGATTAGCTTCTTATGAATCCAGAATTGCGTACCACCAGCGCACTGCTGGCCACGCTGCTTAAACTGTTGAATGCTGTCGACCACCGTTCCGGTTGAGCCACTGGTGTGCCATACCTTGCCCTGGTAAACCACGCCCACATGCACAAACACCCGCCCAACGTATTGGCAGGCCAGCGCAAAATCACGCGGCTGACAGGGTTCAAATAGCTGACTTACACGTGCATGCGCCCTCGCCTTACCGAGCACATCACTCGCAGTAATAACGCCCACAGGGTAATCATCTGGCTGCAATGAGGTAAACGCGGCCAAGAACGCGGCCACAAAATCGGAACAATTGGCACCGGGGTCGCGGTATTGCCACAACCTGAACCGCCTTAGCACTGCACTAGACAAGACGCAGCCCAGGGTAGTTTTCCGCATAGTAGCGACGGCGCGGGTAACTCATATCAATCATTAGATGGAACGCAGCTTTTATGGTGGCCACATTGCGATCAACCTGCGTATCAGTCACCAATGCTTTGTAAATACCACCTACGGGCGCCGAGAAGTCACTTGGCAAATACTGCCGGAGCTCGACCGTGGCACTCACCCCAGTTTCACGAAAATGCGCCTTGGCCGCTTTAATCTCTGCGCGGGCTCGCTGGCTTACATTCTCTAACTGAATACTTATATCTTCAGCGCCCTCAACCCCAGCTTTTGGCCAGTTTATTGCCGCACCAGAGGCCTCAAATACAACGTCGGTTACGCCATCCTCCAAGGTGCCAGTAATATCGCGATAGCTTTGCGCAAACGAAATTACGCCACCAGTAATGCCCGGCGAAATCAGCCGCACAGTCAGCACGGGTGTCTCAGTTGCACTGGCATAGGCTTGAGCTAAAGCTTCAGACATTAAAACCGCCCCTTGGGCTGAACATTCGTATTCGCAGACAATGCCCGCATGCTTTTGGTAGATTTACTCGAGAACTGCTCAATGGTCACCCGTTCAGCAATTTCGCTAACCGCCCGCACATCAATTTCAGTTTCAACATTGGTGTTGTTAACCACAATGCGGATATCGCCACCGCCAGCAGCTGAACCGCCCTGATCAAGAAAACGGGTAAAATCTGAGTTCTGTGCCGGGCTTAGCACCCGCTCACCTTTGTCCAAAAGATAAGTCGACTCCTTTGGCACATAATCGAGCCCGCCGTGGGCAATACCCGCAACAGCCTGCCCCGCAGCAATACCAACTGAGGTATAACCCAACGCCCGAGTAGCCGCAGACAATGCAATACCAACAGGCCCAGGAAACGCGGCCAATGCACCCGCCGCCGCCTGCTCTGTTGACACGATCATGGACGGAATTGCCGCCGCTTTTTGCACTAAAAACAGCGCTTTGTACAAGGCTGAATTTTCTTTGCCCGACTGCGCCAGCATGTCGGTAGTAATCGATAATTGCTGAGCCGTAAAACTAAGCAGCATCTGAGCAGTTTCCTGCTGATACTGCTTCCGCTTATCACACTCTTCTTCGAGCTTTTGTGTTTTCTCTTCTTCGATCGCCGCCAGATTAAACTGATGAGCACGCTCAGCCTCGTACAAGGCATGATTATGCGCATTCGTTAGCTCAAGCGTTACCGCGCCCTTTTCACGCAACTGCTCATAGTTACGCTCAAGGTCACTGCGCTGGTTTTCGAATCGCAGGTTTTCAAGCTCAAGCCGCTTATCTTCTGCCTGCAAACCTTCTTGGTGGACTTGCGCGTACATCTCGCGCTGTGCATCTACCAACTTTTGAAGATCCGAGGAAACACTAGTTGGAGCCGAGACCGGTTCTTTACCATTACCACCAAGGTCAATTGTGGGTGCTGCAACAGGGTCCCGCTTGAATGTATCTATAAAATCCTGAGACTCTTTTAACTTGGCATTTAGTGCATCAAGCTTTTCAACGGCCTTTTTTAACTGAAAGTCAGCACCAACACCGCCACCGGTTTGAACTCGCGATCGCCAAAGATCAACCAGCTTCTGCTGTTTTTCTATAGCCGCTGTATGCCTATCAATATCGTCAATTGCAGGACCATTAAAAAAGGCCGCCAATTCTTCGCCCGCCCAGCGCGCCACATTCACCGTGCCGGTTATAACAGTTGCGACTTTGCTGAATATCTTTACCAGCGCCGAGGTCAAACTATTTGCCGCCGCAACAGTTTCGGGATCCTGCAATAAGGCCGTTAAATCCTCAACGCCAGTTCTGGCCTCTTCAAGCCCCTCACCCGCCTCAAACAGATCCGCAAAAGCGCCAGACAAGCCCTTAATAGCACCACCAAAGGTGTCGCGCGCCGCCTGAGCACTGCCACCAAACTGCACCTCCAATTCCTTTAAAATAATCTCTTGAGCCTTGGCCATCTCCCCCGTATCAACCAAGCTTTTAATTACATCCTTTTGCGAGTCAGTGAACTGGATACCCGCCTCTGCAAGCGCGGAAACACCCGTTATTGGCGCATTCAAAGCCTTACCAATTTGCAGCACAGAACTGTTTAAATCGGTACCCATACGGCTGGATAAATCCAAAGCCGCAACAGTAGCCTTTTGAAACTGCGCCTCTGTGATATTGGTGAAAGTGATTAACTTAGATTGCGCCTCAATGATTTGCTCATCACCAAACAAACTCACCTTCTGCAAGTCCGCAGCGTGCTTTGTCATTTCGGCAACAGTGAGCCCCACCGTACCACCGGTAGATTTCCAGCCCTGTTCAAGCTGCTTTACCGCCGCCTCTTGAGCTGCCGTGGCGTCAATGACCTTTTTGGTGAGCAGAGCAATACCCGCCGCCGCCGCCAAATTCCGAAACGTTTTAGCTACACTACCAACATCCGTCTCCGCTTTTTTGCGCCACTTACTGGTTTCTTTTCGCGACTTCTCAAGGTCGCGCTGATAGCGACCTGTCTCGGCCTCCATCTTTACTAAGACCTTGCGAAGTTCGTCAGACATGCTCTTTCACCGTAGATTTAAGATATTGACGCAGCGCCACCAGCTTGCCTTGACTGCTGTTAGCGGGCTTAGTTGTAAGCATATAATCAGACATTTTAGGGCGACGCTTACCCTTGGGTGTGTGAGCGCCAGCGTAAAGCGTTGCCAGCATGGCCGCATGCGCGTTGTCTCGGTTTGCACCCCATGGCTCTACCGCATAAAGCGCCTGCATTGCTGCAAAGTCAGTTGATGGCCAGCGCCGAATCGCATCAGGCTCTATGCCCGTGGTAGCAACTATGTGCCAGAAGAAACGGTCTCGGGCGCTGGTTCTGACTTTTTTTCGAGCGCTTCCTGAGCTCGCGCCGTAAGGCCCGACACATCCATGACCTCTGCGCCCAGCCTCACCAACTGAATTGGCGACAAGCGGTTACTCAACTGCACAGGCGTTAGGCCAAAATACTCAACAACACACTCGCAACCCAGCCACGCCCAAAGCGACAATTTGTCAGCAAAATCCGACTCGCTAATACCACCGGCAATAAAATACATTTGTGTAGACATAGGCGTGATATTGACCACACCTACACCGTCAACCGCGCGCTCTACCGACTCAACAAAGCCTTGTTTTAGGCGACGCGCACGCCGCCAACGTCGAACAAACTTAATCATGCTTCGGTAATATCGTGATCGTCGTTACGCTTAATATTGAAGGTTTGCATTACCACATCACCATCGCCATTTGGATCAGTGGGCGTTGTCGGCGCCGACACCACCAAATAAGGTGCTTCATAGGTTTCTGTAACCGTGCCATCAGTTAATACATGCTGGCAATTAATGGCGGTACGGGCACGATGAGCAGCACGCAGTAGATCTTGCGCAGCATCGGTGTAGTCTTTTTTAACTTTAATCGCGAGTGTTTCACCGTCTTCAAAGCCAAGGCGGTATTTCTTGGTATTGCCAGTATCTGCAGTAGTGCGATCAGCGATTTGAGCGGCCTCAGATCCGTCTAAATCTGGCACCTCCAACAACGCAAGCGCAGTGAACACCTCAGTTTCTTCACCGTCGCCAACTTTAAACGTATAGCCAAGTGTGAACTCAGACATGATCTAAACCTCTTTATAGGTAATTAGGAGCGTAAAGCTCCGAGAAAATTGAGCCGCTTCCGAGTCGCGACTATCAAACGTGTTATAGAACCGTGAAAACATAAACTGGTATCCCGACACAACGCCGGTAAAGTCCCGAAAACTACCTTTCACTAATTCAGCCAGGTCTCGCGCCAAGGTCGGTGTAGCTGCCCAGCAATCCACCTCTAGCTGCAGCCAGCGTGTTTGCAACGACGAACCAGTGGTGCGCAACTCTTCATCTTCTTGCGTGGTGAGCACTACGAACGGAACTGTCATGGCAGGGTCTGCCGAGGTAAGCACTACATCTGCAGCCCCAACTGCCGCCTTTACCTTTGTGCGCACCGCAGTTTCTATACTCATTTACGCCTCGATTTTTGCAGAGCTTTATCCAATCGCTTGCCAATGTCGCCATAAAACCGGCGCACCACTTCATCTTTTTTGGTGTCGAAGGCCTCTGCCAAAAAATCATCTGTAGGAAAACTTCGCGTACCACTCTTGGTTTTAAATGGGCGCGTTACGGTGCTCGAAAACAGCTTGCCATACCACGCCTCACCGGCTGGCTGCACGCTGGCACTGGCAAAGTTTTTACCCTTGCTGAGAAATGTTTTCTTACCAATATTGCGACTTAAAAAGCCCGGCGCCACCATCCGCCCTTTATAGGTTCGGTGCGCCTCGGCACCCTGGGGCGCATTTGCTCGCGCCTCTTTAACAATAGGCGTTACTGCAAACCCCACGGATTGCCGCAGGGCCTTACCACTCACCGCCGCGCCAGCCTCTTTAAAGAGCTTGTCGAGCTCATCAAAGCCCTCAGTTAACTTTGCGGTCACGGACGGTCACCAGCAGCTCACGGCTACGATCATTTACATTCTCAACACCAACAATATCGAGCCTGTCACCCGCGCTGGTCTCTATGATTTTATTTCGATCGACCCCCACTCTAAAGCGCATACGGTAGGTCATAGTGTCGTGACCAAATATGCCAGCAGCGGTTTTGCGTTGGTTAGAATTTTCGCTGAGTTTTTCAGCATAAATATTGGCGCATGAGCCCGGCACCACCACAAAATCAGCAGACAGGTTTCCGCCAGCATCACGGCCCTGCTCTTTTAATGTACCCAGCAAACGCAATCTACCGGCACGCATCTAACAAGCCCGCCGATACATTTTGTAATCTGCCAACATTTGCTCCACACCCCAAGGCACCTTGTGTAGCTGCAATGGCGCATCATCTTCGCGATTGTTTAACAAACTGCCCACTAACAACATAATGGCCAACCTCAACTGCGCTGGCACATCCTCTGCCGCATCACCAAAACCCGCCACATAACTCACCTTCACCGCCTTTTTCATACAGCGCGTGCTTGGCCAGCTTTGCCCATAACCCAAATAAACCCGACCCGGCTCACTGTCTGAATCAGCTGTATAAACACTTGTGTCTAGCGTTTGAATATCGCCGTCTATATCGGTATAGGTAACAGCGGTGATCGATTGAAGTGGCGCCCAGGGCAATACTATTTGTGCAGGAAACGCGTCATACCAACGATCCCACGACTGAGTAATAAACGCCCGACCTGTGCGCTGTTCAGCAATTTGCCGCGCCACGGGAATCATTGACGAAATGAGTGTGTCATCAGCATCACCGCACCAGACCAACTGAGACTTCACCTCATCGACCGATACCGGCTCAACATCAGGCGCGGCACTCTGTTTTATAATCATGCAACACCCACATTGGCGTAACGCCGCTCAATCTCTTCTGCACTCGGTAGCACTTCACGCCGCTTTGCCACCACTTGTGGCGCCGGCTTGCCCGCCACTTGATCCAAAGTAAGATCGTAGGCATCGTAACCGTAGAGCTTTATTTCATTTGGGCAATTGGTATCGAGCAGCTGACTGTCTGCCGCTACCTGAACCCGAATTCCCCGAGCACAGGCAATACCAACCCAAAACTCTAAGCAGGCACGTCCGCGCTCCGCTTTATTCATATCTGCATAGCCAAAATCACAGCCAAACAAACTGATATCGGTAAACCCCTGCAGCATCGCAAATACAAAAGCGTAAGCCACAGTGCTGTTAAAATAGGCATGGCCATAGGCGTCGATAGCTGCCTGCAGGGGAAATGCTTCTGCACCGCGGTAGTCGTCATAAACCGTGCTGGTAATAAACCGAGGATGCTTTTTAAGCCAGGTCATTAACCCAGCCACATTGCCATTGGGATCCGCTGCCGCGCGAGCTTCTTGTACCCGGCAATCATCCATTGCAAACAGCAGGTCGTGCTGAATAACCGCGCCCATGGCGTTAATTGCCCACACCTCGTCGACTAAACGATGGCGACCACCAAGACTGGTGGCCAAACCAACGTAGCTGCGCTGGCTGCTGCCCATGGCCACAATAGCAACGCTTTTGGGCTTACTCTGCAGCATTGTCTGCTTGCTTGGTTTTGCGCGATTTTGAAGGTGCTGGTGCCGTGGCGGTTTCAGCCTCAAGATTAAGCTCAGCCGTTTCTGACTGCGCCTCTGCCACGGCTTTTGCCTTGGCCTCAGCTTCTGCCTTGGCCTCAGCTTCTGCCTTGGCCTCAGCATCTGCCTTGGCCTCAGCATCTAGTTGAGCCTGATAAGCCAAATTTTCAACCTCTAACTCAGCCCGCAACTCCTGCTCTGTAGGCTCTACCTCCTCGGCGTAGCCCCCGTCAACCAACGACAACCCCTCGGCCTCACTCACCACAACTATTTCGCCAATATTGCGCGTACCACTTGGGCCGCACATAAGTGACTTCATTTTAATTTTCATGGCATTTACCACCAAATTTCAGTCAAAAAAATGCCGGCTCAAGACCGGCATATTCGCGGTGCAACTTAAAAGCGCTAGACTGCCGGTGCTTTACGAGGCGATCCTTTAATTGCCGTAACGGCATACACGCCTGTTGCCGCACCTGTCACTACAAGGTCGCAAGTAACATAACGATCGTTGCCAACGTAACCAATTTTGGTCACACCATTGGCACCCGCTGCGCCGTCGAGCGCAGCGGCTGCCTCAGTGCCAAGCAGACTGGCGTCAGCAACCGCAGTTAAAGCACCAGTCGCGCTACCAGACTTAACCACTGGCGTAACCGTGATACCACCCGTGGTTTGCGCACCAGATTGAATAACAAACTCGCAAGATTGAAAGTTGGCCATGTCGATGACTTGGCCGCCAATGGTGCCAGTTGCCGCTGGTGAAATGGGTGATATCACCCGTACCGACGCAATGGCATTGTGCATATCTTTACTCATGATTTTTCCTCATGGCATTGAAATAGAAAAACAAAAGCCCAGCATTGCCGGGCTTTAAGGAATGCGAAAACCTCTTAAGAGGCCAACTGTACTCGCGCGAACGCTTCACCAAGTGCTGGCGCGCCATCACCTTGGTAACGGCCGATAAAGCCAGTCTGGTTATTCTCTGCGTACAGCTCTACAAGACGCTGCAAAGAGAACTGCATGTTGTCGAGGATCCAGTAGTTGCTGAAGTCGCCCAAAATACCAACGTACTGAGACGCCGTTTTGGTGCTCGGCGCGTATTCAGACTCCGCCAGTGGCAGGTTAAGCAAGCGATCTGGTTCACCTTCAGTCAAACCTTCGCGCCAAATGTACTGATTGTCGGTGCCTTTCAGCAGCGCGATATCGGTAATGATGTCGCGGTGGAACAACCACTGAGCCTTGCCACGGTACTGCTGCTTAAGCGCGTATTTAACCCGCTTTAAATTGTCTGCCGTGATGGCCGAACTGGTGTTGCCTGCACTCACATCGCGAGAGGTAGGAATACCGCTATTACTTGGCGTGAATACACCAAGAGGCTTTTTATTGCCATCACCAGTGAGATAGGCTTTTTCTTGGGTAACACCCAATTTATAAACCAAGCGCTGGCGCACAATGTCTTCTGCATTTAAACCGGTGCTGCTCAACAGCGCGTTACTTACCTTAATACGCTTGGCCAACGGGTTTGGCTCCATTGAGCGCTTACCAAAACGCATGGCGCTATCTTCGCTGCCCGTGGCCAATTCTTCAGTCCAGTTGAAGTCATCCACATCAGCATCAAGCGTTGGTACGCCAATACCATTGGCACCACCAGGAATAACATTGGCGAGCTTACGAATATGCACCATGTTGTCGAGGTCTTTGAGCAGCTGAGCAACAAACTGCTGAGGCGTAATAATATTACCGCCCTTGCTTGCATCAGTTACCTGCAGATCACGGCGCTCATCGGCTGTCATTTCTGACAAACCACCGCACAAGAAGCTGCGAAATGATGACATTTGGCGAGCTTCAGCAGATTCGCCACCACGGTTTTCTTGGCCGCGATTGGCATTTGGCGCAGCCGAGGATGCCAATGAGCGCTCCTCTTCAACCAACATTTCCTCAGCCGCGATATCGTCTTTAAGCTCACCAGCCTTTTTCATGGCCGCATCAAACTGCGCGCGCTCCTCAGCAGACAGGCTGCGCTTTTCTTCACCAGCTTTGTCACTAATCTGACGCGCCTGGTGGATTACTTCTCCGCGCTCTTGGCGGAGTTCATTCAGTCGTTTTGTCATGGTCATTCTCCAATTAGACAAATTTCAAACATTAAAAAGCCCAGCAATTGCCGGGCTTTTGGTTTTAACCTTCGCCTCCGCGCGGGTTAAAAATTCGGTTTACTTAATGAGCCTACTCAACGCCTGCCAGCTGCAGTGCTAGTGATCGCTGCTCATCTTCAAAATCATCGTTACTAGGCTTATTAATTTCATCACGCCACTGACCAAGGCTACGCTGAGCAACACTGGTATCCGGATACGCTGGGTATGTCACTGGCGACACGTCAATTAACCGTTTGAATTTCTTAATGGTTCGCACCACACGACCATCGTCGTCCTCGTCCCAGCTGTCTTCGTCAACCATAAACCGGAAACTAGATTGATCAACATCTTTGCGCTCAAGGCTAATCATTAGATCCCGAGCAACTTGCGTATCTGGCGGATCACATTCGTAACGCAGGCCAGTACCGTCGACACTGATACGCAATGTGCCACTGGTGGTACGGCCCAAAATCATGCTGGGGTCGTGGTTAAATGCGCAGCGTACATCGTCGGCCAACACCGCATCGAACGCGCCCACCGCAATTTGCTCACGAAAGCCACCCAGATTCTCACTCAGTGAGTCAAACACAGCAGCATAGCCAACGATCATAGGCACTTTGTTGTCGCCTTCAGCACGCTGCTCAATCTTTAAACTTGAGCTAAAGACGCGCTCCTCGGTTTTATTCTTCATGTAAAATGCCCTCCAATGCTAGGCTCGCAATGTTGTTGCACAGACCAATTTGGTATTCATTACCCTGCCAACGCTTAATCAGCGAGCGCAAACCATCTGCTGGATCGGGTTTTTCGAATACTCCCTGCAGAGTACGCAGCGCGTTGGTGAGATAACCCTTGATGACGCTCGGTGCGTATTCGCCCGCTACCGGTTCCAAGTGCCGACACAGAAAACGATTGTGGTCTGCGTAAAATTCAGTAACACGCCTTTCCAATACTTTGGGGTCATCGCCCGACGCTTGCAGTGCACGCTCTAAAGCACGAGCTTCACAAGACGCAATCTTGGCAACGGCTTGGCGCAGCATGCGAGCATGGAAGCCACGCAGCTGATCGTCTTTTTCATTACCAACCAGCTCTCCCTCTAAAGGCTTATCGATCGCGGCCACATCCACCAAGTTCAACGGCACAAAGAAGCGATCCCCGTCGTCGATAGGATTCATGTTTTCTTTTTCGCGAATCTCGTTTTGTGATATAGCGCCCATTGAAAACAGCGCTTTGTAAAATTCGGCTCGCGCTTTAGAGTCTCCGCGCAACAAGCCTTCTACGCTAAATTCGATGTATACAGACTTATCTTTGGCTGCAGCGAGCAAGTCACGCTTACCTGCTTGCTCCCATCGCGTTAAATGCGGTTGCAGCGCATACACCACAAAACCAATGCCTTGCGATTCAATGCCACTACCCCAACTGGTGGTACCAGTAACATCTGCAAGCATATGTGGCGGCACACCAAAGATACGCGCGATCTCTGAAACCTGAAAACGACGAGTCTCTAAAAACTGCGCCTCTTCAGGGTTAACTGTCAGCGACTCCCATTTAAGGCCGTCTTCAAGTATTGCGGGGTTATGGGCATTACTCACACCTTGGTGACGACTAGACCAATCCTTTTTCAAGCGGTCATAAGCAGGGTCGCTTAGTTCTTTGTCGGTTTGCAGCACACCACTCACCACGGTGCCATTGCCAAAATAGGTCGCGCCGAATTGCTCAGCAGCTAAACTCAGACCAATCGTTTCGCGCAGACCATTAATAACACTGTAGCCCTTAAGGCCGTCGCGACTCATGCCGCGCAAATGAAATATTTCGTGCTGCAGGTAGATGTGCTGCTCGCCTTGAGCGTCAGTATGCGCGTAGGCAACGTCTCCGTTTGGCGTCCAAAATGGCTCAGTGCGGTCCGGATGCAGTGGCTTTAAGGCGCGCAGCTTGCCGCTACCGTCGTATTCTTTGTAGTTGTAGGCATTACCACGCAGCAAGACATGGCCTTGCATCATTTCGCGCCACTCAAAGCTGGTCTGCCACTTGTTTGGCTGCCAGCGCAGTAACTGGTAAAGCTCATGTTCATCAGCTACTTCGCGACCACCACCTTTTTTATTACGGTAAGGCTTAAGCGGTAGCATCGCCACGGCAGAGCTCAGAATTCGCACACAAGCAAATACAGCGCTAAGCTGCATAGCAGTCTCAGGCGTCACAGCAACACCAGCAGCAGTAGCCGACCCAGCACCGAACCACCCCGCAACCACAGGATCCCGTGGGTGTGCTGAACCTCCGCTGCTGCGCTGCTCACCCATTAATAAACGACTTGCAAGACTCATTAGCTAGCAACCTTGTCGGCTTTATCTGGCAAGCCCATCCAAATTAGCGCCGCGCCTACAAATACATACGCCGCAGGCGGAAACACCTGCCATAAACCGTAGGCAATAGACCCAATACCGCTCACCACCAACAGCCCATTTAAGCCTTTGGTTAAGACTACGAGCGCCGCTTTTTTAATGGCCGTTTTATTCAGCGTCATAGTCGTCTGATTCCTCGGGTTTCATAAACAGATTTTTTGGGTTTTTCGCCAATGGATTTACCAACGGCCATAACAAGAGCAACAATGCCATCGATACGACCAACGGCTTTGTCTTTCGCTGGCTTACGGTTGCCAGCTGGGTCTGTAGCCCAAACTGCGTTGGCGGCGCACATCGTCATTACCGGGTTACCGTTGTGCTTTAACTCACCGTTTAGCAGGCGCTTTTCAAATTCATCAACACCCGGCGCCATGTCTTTAAAGCCTTGCCCGTAGGCCTCCATTGGCGGTAGCCGCACGCCTTCATCGTCAGCAAGCTGTTTAAGGTCTTCGATCCGCCAGCGGTCAAACGCGAGGCATTCAATGTCGAATGAATCCTGCAGCTGCGCTATGCGGTGCAATACAAACAACCGGCTTACTGCCCGCCCAGGTGTTGTTTCTAACCAGCCCTGATCACGCCACACATTGTAGGGCTGGCGATCCTTGTCAGACTTATCGGCCAAGCCTTCAGCCGGTAACCAGAAATACGATAGCGTTGGCCACTCTCGCTCATCACCTATCGGCGGAAAGATCAGCTGCAGCGAGGTAAGGTCGATGGTGCTGCCCAAATCCAGCGCGCCAATACACCGCCGGCCGCGCAAATCTTCTGCCGTGTAATCGCCTTGCGCTTGCTGCCAAATGTGGTAACTGATTGCTGGGTTGTGGCCCTCTACCCACATACAAAAGTTAAGTCGCTTAACTATCGACTCTTTGCCGGGCATGCCCTTAGCTTGTATTACTTGGTCCAGCAAATACTTTGGCTGAATCGTAATACCTAGCGACGGGTTTGCTTTGTACCAACAATCTGGAACGGTGAAATTTTGCAGAAACGCGGCAAGCGCTTCTGGGTCGTCTGGGTTGTGGACATAACCAATATCAAATGGGTCGTCGTCTTCATCGACCGCGCAGATATAGCTAAAAAATGTATCATCGTGGCGCACACCAGCGGCTACTTCTGCGCCGTATTGGTGATATTCCCAGCACACCGATTGCTTGTTGGTCCCACTGTTGGTGATCATAAAGATCAACGGATTGCGGCGCCCTTTGGTACCGGCCCGAATCATCTCAACAACGCGGCCATCGCGATGCTCATGAATCTCATCGAGCAAGGCCATGTGCGGCCTTGGGCCTGACTGTCCATCATCAGCACTGATCGGCCGAAAGAAACTGTCTGACTCGTGGTAAGCCAGATTCCATTCCTTGCCACGGCTACCACTGCGCGCAATCCGCGCGTCCAACTCAGGCGACATATCGACCATCGCCACCGCATCGCGGAACAAGATCATCGCCTGGTCTTTTTTCGTCGCCGCAGCGTAGACCTCAGCTCGCGACTCACCGTCGGCAGTCATGCCGTACAAACCAACACCAGCTGCAAGCGGCGACTTGCCTGAACCTTTGCCGGTCTCTACATAGGCAAGCTGAAAACGCCGTGTGCCATCGCGATTTTTCCAGCCAAACAAACTGCCAATAACAAACAGTTGCCATGGCTCAGGGTGAAACGGCTTACCTTCAAACTCACCACCATTCAGGCAGAGCACTTCGCGGTAATACTGAATTGTGTGCAGCGCGGCATCCAGATCCCACACCAAACCGCGCTGGCCACCTTCCTCCAAATCTTTTAAGTGGCGCGCACAAGACGCACGAACATGCGGCCCTGCTATTATCTCGCCAGCGACTACACCTTGCGCATAGCCAGTGACCGGATCGTCACTTAAAGAATCGACCGGTGGATGATTGTTGTCCATTGGCATCCTGTGGGAAAAGCTCTTGCTGAGGCGTAACAGATACGCGGTTACGCGCCGACGGCGTCATACCAAACTCAGCCAAGAACTTATGCATTTGTTCAACTGCGCGGTTACTGATCTGCAACCAAACGCTAATCTGCTTGTATTGGCTTGGCGTGGTGTCAATCAAACCACCGTCACCAGCCGCTTTTAAATTCTTCTCCGCCTTTGCCCAGCGCGAATAAGCAACGCAGTAAACGCCAAGTGCGGCGCGGTCGATCTTTGCCACCAAGCCCAACTTCTCTAACTCCACACTGATACGCTTCCACTCCTTGCGAGCCTCAGTATCAAGATGCGACGGCATGTCCGGAATCTCCACCGGTACCCGCGCACCATCATGCAAAGCAGCCAATCGTTTTTTACTAGGGTTACCGTTAAGTGCATGGACATTAGCCGGCAACGGCTTTGGCCCGCGTTGTCCTGCCATATTCCACCTCAAAAATTAGACAAGTGATCAGCCCGACCACCAATTAAATACCCCCCTGCCCCAGATACCCCCCCTCCCAAAACTCCCGCTCGTGCCAGAAAAGGGAGGGGGGCGGTCTAGGCTCCAAGGGTTTTGAACTTTTGATACCCCCTACCCCTTAGCCCAAGGGTGATCAGGGTCCAAAGGAAAGCCGTTTAGATCACTACCGACCCGCACGCCCGACTTCTCAACACGCTGTTTGTGACTGTCATGGCAGTGACTACATAATCCCTGCCAGTTGCCCTTGTCCCAGAACAACTTCATGTCGCCTCTGTGCGCAACCTTGTGGTCAACAACAGTTGCAGTGACGTGAATACCTCGTGCCTTATGATCTGCACACCAAGGGTTGCGCCGCAGAAAGCCCTTAGCCGCCTGCTGCCATTTGTACGAGTATGGCCAAGCCAACTATTGTCGCCGCGCTTTATCTGACGACGGATTAAACGCCAATCGATCAAGCCACCGCTGCACCTTTACAACAGCACGAAAGGCTCCGTTAACATATTCATCATCACGCGTGCTTGGTGTGATCCCAGTGATCAACGCGATACCCTGCAGCAATAACGATGCAGCACCCACACCCGTAACTGCATAGCCAAGATAAACACCAGCCGAACCCAGCAACCCAGCAGTACCCGCCGCACTTATGCCAGCCAGCACAGCATCAGCTCCTGCATCAGCAAGTGCAGGCAAAGACACCAACACAAGCACACCAGGTAACAAACACATCACCGCCGTGATAACGATCGACAGCGTAGAACGCGAAATAGATTTCATAATTCACCCCACCTAAACAACAAACAATTAGTTGCGCAGCTCCCTCAGAACCTGCTGCATATCACCGCGCATTTGCTTCACTTCATCGCGCAATTCTTTCCACTGATCCGACTGGTTAGCCTGATTAGTTTTAATGGTCGCCACATCAACCTTAATGTCTTGCACATCCTTGGTCATGGCCGCCGTTTTAACCTGCAGTGCTTCTGTCGCCCTCTGCTGGGTATCGTCTGCAGACGTAAGCGTTGCAAAGCTAACCCCAACCATAAAGATCGCCACAACAAAGCTAGAGATGAACTGCATATTAAAAAACTCGCCCCGCGCCGCCCCAACTGTCACAGACTTGGCTCGACCAATCGTTTAAAACTTTGCACATAACCATGCACCGTCGCCTTACCCAGCGGCGTGTTGTAATACAACTTGTAATAGGCCGCCTGCCCCTCAAGATCAGCTGGCAACGACTCTTTAACACGCAGGTAATGCACCCGAGCAAACGCGCAGGCGTAAGAAACATTCTTAAGAAGATTATTCGCAGCGAACCCAGCACAGCCAGACGCACGAAAAATCGCAGCAGCCAACTCAGGGCGGTATTTCAAATAATTATTCACAATATCGTTATGCGTGGCCGGCTCCATTTGCCAAAGACCCAAGGCAGGCCCACCGCCAATCTGGTGAATAAATTCAAACTCACTCTCATGCGCAGCAGTACCCAAAACCAACTGCTCCGCCGCCTCGCTATACGCACCAAGCTCACGCAACACAGGCCGCACAACGTAATCGCGCAGCTGTTTAACGTTGAGCATAGCAACCCCCAGAAATAAAAAAGCCCTCACAAGGAGGGCAAACGCAGATTCATTTGTGACCGAAACAAAAAAGCCCAGCGCGATGGCTGGGCTCTCTGTGCAGTCAGTTATTGCGACTGTGCCATAAACATACTGGGTAAATTCTCCCCCATCAATAACACAAAATGTCCTTATCTGTGGGTAACTCAAAATACAAATTAAAATTCAAGCAGTTACACAATAAAAATTAATTATAAAAAACACCAAACAGCGACTTGATCAAGCAGACAGCGCCACCAACAGCCGCTCAATCTCAGCCGCGTTTAAACTCGACTCCTCACGCAAAGCCGCGCTTGGCCTAAAGAAATGATCAATCACCGAATGCAAACCATCTACCCGGCGATACATAACGCACACCGCACACGCCAGCACGCCAGCCTTCTCCTCAGCAGTGTGAAACACATCAACATAAAACACCTCAAGCAAACGCTTATCAGCCTCACTCAGCTGCGCAGAAATATACCGATCTAACTTCTCAACATCACCGCGCATAGGCGCCCTATTCGCCACCCTGCTCGCCCTGGTCGCAACACCATGCGCCGTCACACCAGCAGACAAACCAGCACGCAACACAACCGCTGAGCGCTTATCTGCACCGCTGCGCCGCGCCCTGCTCAACTCAGCCACAGCCACAGGCCCAGAGCCAGACGGATAACCAAGGCCCGCCAAATCAGAATCACCCAGCCGCACGCACTCAGCCCAGCGCACCAACAAACGATCTACCCATGTAATCATTTATCAACCCTCATCGCTTACACCAAGAAAATCGCCGCCGCTTCCACTGCTCCAAGCACTGACGAAAAAACACCGCGTCCCACGATCCCTTCTCCACACCAGACCGCGACCAATACATCACAAATTCCGCTATGTACTCATCAACAAACGCAGGCTCAACAAACTCATCACCCGCTAATTTCGTCATCACCTCAATCGACGGAAGCCAATCACCCGCCAACCGATTTTCAGCTTCACGCGCGATAGATATATTTTTAGTAGTAGTAGTAGTAAACGGAAGAACGGAGGTATGGCGTTCATTGCTTGGGACTCCCTTGTCGCTCATGCGCCCATTTTTATTACCTAAATTCAGACTGGCTGTAGAACTGGCACGGCTCACAGGAGAATTAGTCCCACTACAAATATTCGGCGCTCCTTGCTTGGGGTTCGTTCGGGGTTCCTCCTGAGAAGGGTTTTTGCCATCAACATCCGCAAGAACCATTTTTAAGCGCAACGGATCAGTACGCTTGCGCTTAGGCAACCTTTCCACCAAACCCGCCCGCTCAAGCCGAGCCAGCTCGCTACGCACTGAATCTGGCGTCGCCCTACATATTGCACCCAAATGACTACCGCGATCAGGCTCAAACTCCAGTAGCTCCATAAGCGATTGATAACTAACCCGCCGCTTATCGCCCACAATACCTGTCTTGAAATCCATAAAAGGCCGCAAGCCCAATATGTAACAAATCCTAGCCGTAGGAGGCAGCGCAAACAGCGCGCCCTCCTCATCATCATTCAAGCGAACCATAATACTCACAAGGCCACCCCATCGCGCTCCACAAGCAGCAGCGACTTCTCAAGGCTAGCCAACAACTTCTTACACTGCGCCGCACTCATACCGCCACACGACGACGCCTGCACCACCAAATCATGCGTTACCATCAACCGATTATTCGCCACGGTTTTATACATCTGGGTAAGCATGCGCTGATGATCCAACTCAGCCTGCAATACCTCAACCGCATTCATCGCACCATGCAACACACGCGGATCTGCATCACAGCAACTCATACCGCACCCCCAAAAGCCGCCCGATCAGCATCCTTACCCTTGGGTGCAACCGTATGCCAATCTGGCCCATACGCTCCGGGAAACGGTTCAGGAATCGCCCGCACAACATCGCGATAATGCACATACACCACGCCCGGCGCTTGCCGCCGCAAAAAGCCCCAGCTACTCAACCGAGAACCATGCAAAAACAGCGTCCACGTATCAGGTCGCGCATCAACAATACGATGAAAATCACCGCGCCCCAGACCGCCACCAAAAATAATATTTACACTACCAAAGCGAATAATCCGCGCCGCCATAACAGGCGCACCCGGTAAATCCACATACGTAAAACGCTCCTCGCGATACCACCCAGCCAAACAAACCGCTACAGCAGTAAACGGATGATCGTGGGTCTCTTCATCGCGATCCGCATCAACAAAGCGATGCAAATAAGCCGTAACACCAAACAAGCGGCCAAGATAATAGCGCTCCAAATACCGTTGCCCAGGCGCACGATCAATACGCCGACAGGGCAAATTAGCAGTCACATTAAACAACCAACGAGCAATCATGCAGACTGCCCCTCTGCCACAAGCACCTTACGCGCAAACAGCGCCGAACCCTGGCCATCGTTATCAGTACGCTCAGGATCAAAGCACTTTTTATCCAGCTCTTTGATTGCACCCTGCCTAACCATCGTTAGCACCTTGGCATTAAGCTCCCTACGCGGAATTCCGGTGGCCTTGGCAATATCGATCTTAGTCGCACCGCTTTCACCGTAACGGCAAATAACGGCATAGATTTTTTTGTACCCCGGCAATTCAATCGCTGGCCTCATTAGCGTGCACCCCGGCTCGTTGTTTCGCGCGCAACCTCGGCACGGCGCCACTTCTGCAGAATCTCCTGCGCTGGCGTACCCGTAGCCAAAACATGATCAATAGCTGCAGCGCGCTCATCTGCGTGCGCCGCATGCTCCAAACCAACGCCCCGCGGATCTCTACCGTGCTTTAAATCAGCGCGAATACGTAAAAGGCCGTATCCATTAGCCTCTTTAGCCATTGCTGCTAACTTTTTCCCAGCGACTGCCACCTTTACTTTCATGCCTCTAACTCCAAATGATTAGGCGCCCAAAGGCGCGACAGCAAAACTTTTGATGGTGTGCACTTACGCGACGGCGTAAACGGCAAATCAACTGGCGGACGCTTAAGGCTCCTGTAGTAATACTGCGTGCCATCGCCATAACCCTTGCGTTCTACCCGACCACGCTCAACCAAGGCATCGCAGCGCGTATCAATTAACGTTCTATTAGAAGAAAGCCCCACCGCAATCTCTGCGATCGTGCAGCGCGGATTTTCGTGAATATAGCGATGCACCACAGACTCAGGAGTGATCTTTTTATTCATGCCCACCTCCTTACTTACAAAAAACTAACGCCTCTTTTTAGCGACTGATATGCGGAACCCTATTTGGGTTAAGCTGGCTTCAAAGTGATGCGATGCAATCAGTTAAGCGGCAGCCTCAGAGTTTTTTGGATTCTCCCCAAAAACATCTGGCCTTAGGTCGTAACGAGATACAGCCATATTGCTCGCCACCTCAATAGGTATGCAGTGACGAGGCGGCACCGGCCGAGCACCACAAGCCAGCTGCCCAACAAACTGAGGAGTTACCCCGATCGCCTTGGCGAGCGCTTTCTTGCCACCAAGAACCTCGGCCGCTACCAACACATATTGATTGATCACTTGTTTATTCATAGCGGAGAGTAAAGCATGGCTTTACACATCGGTCAAGCAACGCTTGGCGACGAAATTAAAAAAAACGTGCACAATAAAGCAATGCTTGACTATACATACGACAAAATGGCAATTGCGGCGCGCATCCAAGAAAGAATGGACGAGACAGGCGTGACCCGAGAAAACATCGCAGAGGCATGCGATGTATCTAAGCAGGCAGTTCAACAGTGGTTTAAAAACGGCAACATCGCCATTGAGCGGTTCCCGATCTTGCGCAACCTACTCGGATGCTCAATAGACGATCTCATTGTTGGGAGCACAAAAGACAATCAAGCAGCTCAGCTAGCGGCACAACTAGCAGGAAGAGTCAGCCCACGTTCACTGGACGTGCTGCGTAGAATCGAGAAAGCCGCTATCGACGGCAACCTCAAGGAAGAAGACATAATTTTACTGGACACGATAGCGAGACGATTTGAGAATGGCAGCCCCCCTAGAACGAGTTGAACTGGTTAGCGTTGCGCAATACATAAAAAAAGAGGAAGACGGAAACGACGCAGAAACATGGCGCGTGGTACTCAACTCTGCAGACGAAACCCCAGCTTATTTAAAGCTCACAGATAACCCCCACCACACATTAGCAGAGCTTGTTTCGGCGCAAATAGGCCGCGCCCTAAAGCTCCCCATACCAAAACCCTATATTGCACTGGTTCATGAAACTGACCTGCCAGAATCGTCGAAATACGCAGGGACCAACCCCAACACACGGTACGCCTTTGCCTGTGCACAGTTTGGCAAGAACCCAATGAACTGCTCGCGCAAGTACAACCAAAATAATAGTGCGTTTGCCAAAATACTCGCAGACTGGCAAGGCCTCAACAACGCACGCAGCTTCGACGAATACATAGCCAACGAAGACCGCAACCTAGGCAATTTAATTTATAGCCCAGAATCTAAAGAAATTGGATTAATAGACCATGGCCGCAGCCTCACTGGCAGCTATTGGCCCGTATGGGGGCTCAGCGACGCTCAGCGCGCCGTAAACAACAACTTATTAGCAAACCACGATAGACTATCAATTAACGACAAAGAGCGTCTGCGTGCTATATGCAACGACTTAATGAAAAAAGTCAGCAAAATCGACATTGCCAGCCTAGACCAAGACGGACACTTTGAGCGCCTTGGCGGTGTCGTTCCCAAGCAAGAAATAGTAAACTTTCTAACACAAAGAATTAACTTTACGGTAACACTGTTATGCCAGCGGATCGGTCTGCCAGAACTGAACATAACGACCCATTAGTAGCTAAACTGCTTAACGCCAGAGAATCTGCATTTATCGGCGCAGTCTACCCCATTTACCTTGAACCCCTTGTAGGTAGCGGTGAGCGCTGGACCATCTGCATTGCAATTGTTGGCCTCAATGGCCAAGTTAAAGTCATTAACACCATTAACAACATTACTGCCAGTAAGTGTTTTGGCTCGTTTGGCGAAGGCCTTTTCCGCATAGCAAACGAAACCGCAGCAAACCTCAAAGCCTGGTTAAACACCGGCACCATGAATGAGTGGGAGCCATTATTCAGCGAAACGCAACGTGGCGACGGAAGACCAATAAGAGCTAAAGACATAGATGCCGCAGTGCGTATCGCCACCAAAACCTTGGCCGTATTCATGGCCAAAACAGCTAACGAGGCCAGCAACAAAGACAATAGTAGCGACAACCGATCAGCCCAATGGGAGTCAAACGTAAAAGAAGAAACTCTAAACAAACAGCCTAAACTAAGAGGCATGTTTGGCCGCACCATACCCATAAAACACCAGGCTTTTCAGTTTAGCTACCGCTTTGGCTTTGTTGGCGGTCATGCCGCAGTGAATTTTGCAAACTTTAACACCAGCAATTTAGCCTACGCCAAAAGCGCTGCAGAATCAGATCTTATGCACCTAGAGCAACTGCGCAGCTACAACGACGACCAAGAGCTAATAAAGCACAACACCTACGAGCTCATGATCTACACACCAATAAATATCAGAGACGTACACACCAAAGCAGACACTGGCCGCATTTTGGCAAGCATAGACAGCTTGGTTGCTTTTGGTGATAAACACGAAATTTCTGTGATAAATTTGCACTCACCGCAAGATGCCGCGCAGCGCATAATAAAAAGAGAACTTAGCCCAGGCTAAGAAGTGAAAATATCGAGCAGCACATCCATTTGATCGCTCACCAAATCTGCCGAGTCTGACTCTTCACACTGGTCCGCAATCCACTGAGCAATTTGCAGCTCGGTATAAAGCCCGCGCGCACAATCTTCAGCAACAATTAAGCCCTCTTCTAAATCAGGCGTAAATCGATAGCCATTAATACGCAAAAAAACGACAACAGCTGCCATAGCCGTGCGCTTATTGGCATTTTTAAAGCAGTGGTTTTGAATAATCGAGCAGAATAAAACAGCGGCCAACGTTGGCATATCGCCACACTGCTTATAATAACGATAGTTAGCCGGCGCCGTCTGCGAGCTGGAAAGCTCATTAGGCTTAAGCACCCCAACGTGTTCCGCTGGGGTATAACTAACAATCATTAATTTATTGAGGTCTTCTAGGTCAGCTACCGACAACCAGCGAACTTGGTCGTCGCAATACTCGAAAGACACAACTAAATTTTAGATAACGCCAGAAACAAGTCGCGATTTTCCACCGCCGCCTCAAAAGCAGCCGCGCGAATAATCTTTTTATGCTCACCGGTAGTAGGACGGCCACGCATAACATCACTAGCCTTGCGCTCTTTAAGCGCCAAGCGAGGTGTGCGATTGCTATCTACTGCAGTGTTCATACTATTCCCCAATCCCTGTAACGCGCTAAATTCGCCAGCAGCCTGCTGGTCTTGAGCGTATTTATACCACACCCACGGGTATTAAGCTCAAATATTGCGACCCTATAACGGTAAATACTAACAGCAATCCCCTAGAGAATCCCTTCGCCCCTCCCCTTATCTCAAAGCAACACTTTAAATAATTTAAAGCAGCGCTTGACCGTCAAGTAAAGCCATGCTTTACTTTGACCAACCTAAAGACCGAACCACGCCCGGAGCCATCCATGAAAATCACCGAATCACTGCCAACATTGTTTTTCGAGTTTCATTGCCTCTGCCATTGCTCTGCGCCATTTGCATCACTGGTGCTTAGCCGCTTGCGTGCCACCAACATACCAGCAGAAGACCTCACCATTGGCCAAGTGCGCAACATCGTACTTGTTGCCCAGGGCGACTACACCGCCGCCACCGAAGCCGAAAACACCGACTGGCCAACCATATGCAAAGACGCCGCACAGGCGCTGGAGTTTGCCGCATGACTACCCACGAACACCTCAAATACCGCAACGGCCTAGAACTATGCCCGCGCGAAGGCGAAGCCCTAGTGCTCGCTGCCCTTGGCCACAGCACCAAAGAAAGCGCCCGGATCATGGGCGTGGCCGCCTGCACAGTTAAAGCCTACCTAGACCGCGCCCGCGAAAAGCTCAACGCACGCAACGTAGCGCATGCGGTAAGTATTGCGTGGGAAAACGGCCTGCTGGCGAGCAAATACCTTTGCGGCTTGTTCTTCGTGCTGGCTGTTTTGCACGCCGCAATAGGAGCTGACATAGGCCAGCGAAACGTAGGCCGCTTAGCGCGCGGAGGCCGTAATGGTCGCCGCGAAACTGGCCTAGCACTCAACTATAACGGCTTAGATGCCCCAGACACATTTGAACCACTCAGCGCGAAACAGTGGCGCCAATTATTCAGGAGCGCCGCATGAACATTAGATCCGTGATCAACGCCGCCAAAGAAGCCATTGAGGCCACCGGCATGGAAGTAAAAACCAGCAGCCGCTCAGACACCGAGATGCTACTAGGCGTGCGCCGCTCTTATCGCCACCGCGTATTTGGCCCTGCCACACCAATCGTGTGCTGGACCGAAGCCTTTGAATACGCCACCGGTAAAAGCTGGGTAACGCTGCTAACGCAATGGCGAAAAACACTGCCGATAAAACCGCGCAAGCAGCAGCCAGTTAGCCGCGGCGAACTGATCTTGCTCGCCGGTACCGCAACTGAAATAGAACACCAACTGGCAAAGCTGGAACAAGAAAAGCGCCTGCTGAGCGCAATTTACGCCCCGCGCCGCAGCAACCAGGTCGTGACCATCGCGCACGCAGAGGTCATTTAATGGACATTATGAAACTAGTCAGCAGCCTGCAAAAGAGCTTAAGCCAGTTAACGCACATCAACACCAAGCTGGAAATGGGGCACGACAAACACAAGCGAGATTTAGGCGCGCTAAACAAGCGTGTGACTCGGCTATCTAGCGCGCTGCACGACGCCGAAATTATGCGCAAACACATGGCAATGATCGACGAGAAAATAGACATCCTCAGCCAGCAAGTTATGACGCTTAGTGAACTTAACCACACCCTCACGCAACAGCTGCACCAACTTGTGGTACAGCCCGAGCCAACCGAGGTAAGAGACAATGTTACGCACCTTAAAAGAAACGTGTGAACTACACGGCCTGCGTCACCGCGCCGTAAGCAACCGCTTAAAACAGCTGGGCTACATCAAAACCAGCAACAGCGGCGACGGCCTAGTGCCCGACTACACCCGCATGGCAACCGCTGATCTATTTAGAGCGCGCAACCAGAACTACTACATACCCGTGCAAGGTGGCCAGATCAACAAACAACGCACCGTGGTAGCAGTAACCGACGCAGGCGCTGAACTGGTTTGCAAGCTATGCCCAGACCTAACAAAACCACTTGAGCAAGAGAGCAAGCGCGCATGAAAATCCAGCACAAAAACACCATCATTGCCGAGCTGCCCAACATCATAGGCAAGCATGCAACCGGAACCCGCCAGCACGCAGAACGCATACCAACCTATTACAACGAATACGTGATTTCCGGTTGATAAGAAGATGAACTATTTTTTAAGCCGCCGCAAATACAAGCGCTCAGTGCTGAGGTCACCAGGCACAACCGAAATCAACTCCCAACCGAGCGCCATAATATTGTTTAGAGCACTGGTTTTGTTAGGAATGTCGAATGCACCCTCCACACCAGGAATAACTTTTGTTGATCGCATCTTTTCAATCATCACCACTCGATATTCATATTCCTGCGCGTGCACAACACCAGAAAACAATATCAAACAAAGCATTATTTTTTTCACTGCCACAGCCCTCGGGAAAAAAGCAGAAAGTTATAAACAACCACAAACACTAGCAAGGGCTCAAAAGGTTATCAACGAATTAAAGCTGACCAACCAAATAAGCAAAAAGGCGCCAGAAACAGCATGAAGCCATTCGCCGTATTTGAAGGCACCACCGACGAAGACGGCAAGTTTTCAAAATTCGATATACCCGGAAAACGCCGCCACCGGTTTCGCGTGGTGATGTGGATCAAAACCAACAACGACACAAGACTAGAACACGACTTTTCAACTAAGCAACCCTGCCGCTTTACAGACTTTATGACCCAGATCGTAAAGCCAGCGGTAGACGAAATCATAGCCGAAGCCGCCCAACACGGCGGCACCAAGCGATACGGCTTTAGCTGTTTTAAGTGGGGATAATACACATGGATGTAATCGACTTATTTGCAGGCTTAGGCGGCTTTTCAACCGCCGCCACCATGGCCGGGTGCAACGTGGTATGGGCTGCCAATCACTGGCCTTCTGCCGTTGAATGGCACGCTAAAAATCACCCCAACACGCAGCACCAGTGCCAAGATCTGCACCAAGCAAACTGGGCGCAAGTACCAGCGCACGATCTACTACTTGCATCACCCTGCTGCCAAGGCCACAGCAAAGCCAGAGGCAAAACCAAAAACAATGCCCAGCACGACGCCAGCCGCTCCACCGCATGGGCTGTTGTTTCTGCGCTGGAATTCCACCGCCCCAATGCCGCCATCATTGAAAACGTAGCAGAATTTCTTGGCTGGTCGCTTTACCAGGCATGGGCAATGGCCGTCCAAACACTGGGCTATGCCATAGCGCCCCATGTCGTTGACGCTGCAGATCTGGGCGCACCGCAAAACCGGACCCGTGTTTTTTTGGTGCTCACAAAAAGCAAGGCACCAATTAAATTAAACCTGCCACAGCGCGACCACGTAGCCGCAAGCACGTTTATTAATTTTGACGCGGGCAAATGGTCAGAAATCAAGATCCCACGTCGCGCACCTGCAACCCTAGAACGCATAAAAAATGGCCGCAAGCTCTATGGCGATCGCTTTATTTTTAGCTACTACGGCAACACCAAAAGCGGCCGCAGCCTAGACCGCCCCGTAGGGACCATCACAACCCGCGACCGCTGGGCAATTGTCGACGGCAGCCGCATGCGCATGTTTTCCCGCTTTGAATGCAGCGCCGCCATGAGCTTTCCAGAGAGCACACAGCTGCCAGAAAACCACCGCCTAGCCGTGCACTTGCTTGGCAACGCCGTATGCCCACAACCCGCCAAAGAACTCGTTACCGCGCTAAAGGCAGCCGCATGAAACTCACACCCGCAAAACGCTGGATCAACGAAACCTTTGAGGCCGGAGTAACGGTCGCAACGGTCAGCGCGTGGGTAGAAAAACAGATCATTCCCGGCGTCATCATCGACGGTAAAGCCTTTGTCGACGCCGACCGCGCTGCCGTATTACTAGACACCTGCACACGCATACAAGCTCAAACCTCACAAACAACCAGCACCGGCAACAGCACCGTTGCCAACATCATGCAAGGAGCAATGACGCGATGAACACAAAAGCACTTATCCAACTTTGGAACCTAACCCAAGAGCACGCTGGCACATCTGGCGCACGCGCGGCCACTGGCGTATTGCTAGCCCTATACAACGGCACCCGCTTCCCTTGCGACTTAACAGACCTAAGACTATTAGACGGCCAAAACCTGAGCGCTGCCATAGCTGTAATCACCGACGACGCCCAACGCTGCCAAATGGAAATACACGAATGGCTAAACCGTATTACCGGCCGCACCGACTTTGGTACCCGCTTTGAGCACCTGGCTCACGAATACACCATATTCAAACGCGGCCGCTGCAAGAAGAACGAGCTGCGCCCACTACAACCAGCGCGACTAAGAATAACGCCCAACCCAGATAGCACCCGCGAGAAGGCTCGCAGCGCCAAAAACGCACTGAATTTATCGCTATTAAATACGACTATCGATGCGCACTCAGCCATATAACGCCATACAGACGCCCCTGTTTGATCGCTGGCTTTACGAATAGACCCCACCTCACAGGTGTAAAAACATGAACAGACACGGATTAGACAGCAGCTATTTCAAATTAAAACTGGGCGAATTGACACGCGACGCCGACAACTACACGCCCGACGAAATGGCCAGGGCTTTATTGCGACTTGTTTGCGTAGCGAGCCCAGTCGTTATGACTGAATCGGAATTTGCGCTGCAACGACAAGATGCGATCCATGGCGTTGTGAATGGCAGGCGGGCAAGAGCAGAAGACATGAAATGCCCAGATTGCCAACGCTTTGAAATGAAATTTACTCGGCTTTACGGATGGTATTGCATCCCGTGCGAAACAGGCCCGTGGGTACTCGGAGTTAACGGCGTAGTAAAAAGAACGCTTACCGCAGGAACGTGAGAATGAACGAAAAATTAAAGCACCACTGGAAAGAAAATATACAGCCGTTAATCAACTTTTTGATAGCTGGTTTTTTAGTGGCTTGTGGGTTTGGCGCTGCAGACTGGCTGATACCCAAAAAGCCTGTGGAATACCGAATCTGCGTGCAGGACGCTGGCGGCGACTATATGTGCAAAGTTTATAAGTAACAACGTCTACCACCCACAAGGAGCAGGCAATGAACAAAAATGACCGCCTAAAAAATGCCAATGAGTTCATAGCTGTAATCGCTAGCTGTGGCCGTAAGTTTTTCAGGGACCAGAGTTTTGTTTCAACGCTTGAGCTTTCAAGCACTGGCCGCGTGTTCTTTATCGACTACTACACGCGCAAACGAATTTACACGCACCGCTACTATTGCAGATGGCACGGCTTCACCAGTGGCGGAACGATGAAACGACTCATTGAAGCGCTGCGAGACTACATCACCAAGGGCGCAACAATGCGAGCCGCGTACTTTCAGCCCGATATGGGCAATGGCTTTGGCAATCCTTGGGGATATGGCGACGATATTTTAAAGGTGCGCGACGCAGCATTGCGGTTAGGCATAGCCACGCACCCAAACAATGCGCTTAGCGCGGGAGAGTGAAATGAACATGATTAGCCAGCTAAGGCAGCGAGTGAGCGAAGACGGCGCAGCGAGCCTTAACATCGATGAATTTAATCGATTGCAAACGGAGTGGGTTACTCGGGCGAAAATCGAAGTCCTGCCGCCGGTAGCTCGCGAATGCGCATGGGGTATGGATGATGGCGACCCAGATTCAGGCTCAATGTGGAATAGCGCCTGCGGTCAATCATGGTTTTTCTATGAGGGCGGCCCAGAAGAAAATAACCAACATTACTGCGGGAATTGCGGTGGAAAAGTTCTGCTGCCAGCACAGGACCCTACGTTATGAATTTGCGCGAACTACTATGGAAGCTTGGCGGTAAGAAAACTTGCGCCCCCACTACATCCGGCCACGACTTAAAAATAATGCGCTCCATGTTTCCAAAAGGTCACAACGACGGCATAGGCGCCCTCGCTGGCATCGGCTTTGCCAAGTGTACCGTTTGCGGTTTAAAGGCTGAATTTGACCCAATGATGGGCTGTTTTATCCAGCGCGACTGGCCCGATTCGATGCTATCCGCACAGGGAGAGAAGTGATGAAAAAACCAAAAGTAGGCGAATGGTGGATGTGCGAAGGAAATGCTACCAAGCGCATTTGCCCAATGATTAAAACGCCTCGTGGCTGGGGTTCAATATCAACGCCAGAAGGTAAGCCGATTCGCGATTTTATTCAATCTGACCCAGATGCTTTTACGCCCCTTTACAAGATGGTGCCAGAAGCTAGCGCCGCGCTATAGGAGAACGACAATGTTTGGAAAAAAACAACCACAAGTACAAAAATTTATCGACCTGCTTGGCCATCGCTGCCGCGACAGAATAACCGGCATAGAAGGCACCATAACCCACGTTGGCTTTGACTTATACGGATGCATACAGGCGATCATTCACCCAGGCCAAGCAGAACCAACCAAAGCGGCAGAAACACTGTGGATGGACCTAAATCGACTCGAAGTATTCGACGACGAAAAAGTAATGGAGCCACCCACATTTCAAGGCACAGACCCGGAAAGCATTGGCGTTAAATTGATAGGCAAAAAGCCTGCTGGCAATGGCCCCGCAGAAAAGCCGCTAACCGGAAAAGCCTAACCCTTGGCATAAAGCACCGAGGCACGAGGTCGAATTCAATGCCGTTGTTATACGGCTGGAGGTGGAAAGAATGTTTGAGGTGGGTCAGAAAATTAGAGTAAAGCGCTCGGTGGGAGATCCCCCTTCTGGTGATTCGCCAGGGGGAACCTATGCAACACCCGATGAGATATTAGTGGTGCGGAAAATAAATCCCAGCCACCACGCATACCCAATATCAGTATCTCACGAACACATTACAGACCGTTCGTTCGGAGTGACTGCCGATGAGATAGAGTCCGTATAACCCCCAAAGCAGGCGTGCGACCACAGGGAGCGTCGCACTGCCTTTGATTGTTATGTGCCGATACGGAGTGAGATATGCCTTGTTACCAGATACACATGGAAGGCGGCGGGAAGGCTTTTTTGTGCGGCGATTTTGGGCCGCATTGCGGTGACAGTCAGTGCGCTGACGTTGGCGAAAATCTCTGCGACTACCCAGTGGGCGATGGCCGAACTTGCGATATGCATATATGCCACCGCCATAGTTTTGAGGTTGCGCCGAACATGCACTATTGCCCAGCCCACACGACAATGTGGCGAGAATTTAAAGAGAGTGGCGGCGTGAAAAAAGAGCTTGAAAACGTAGTGCCGTACAAAGGCACATAACACCCTGCTCGCGAGCCGATAGGTCTCGCGCAGCAACGGGTTAGCGAAAAACGCGCTTAGCGCTGGAGAGTATGAATGAGTAATGTAAAAGCCTGCACAGAATGCGGAATGCGCGTAAGACTTGGCGAATATCACCCATTTGCCGCGTGCCTTATGTTTAAAGGCTGCCACAACAGCGCAATAGTTCGCGCAAACCTAGATGCCGTCACCACCGAATGGCAGGCAATTGGCCGCCGATCAGCCGAGCATGAAAGCCCAAAAACTTGTGAGCAGCTATAGCCACAAGCCCCGCCAAATTTGACACCAGAGGCCCACCATGTCCAAACTAATTACCCAACCGGCACACCCGAGCACCCCAGACATGGGCAAAATCCGCATTGTAGACGGCCACACACTGCCACCCAACCTCTACCAAAACCAGCGCAAAGAGCCGGGCAAATGGCGCTACAAACGCCCCGACGGCAGCTATTATGCTTTCGCGGCAAGCATCACCGAGGCCATCGAGGCAGCCAAAGGCCTTAACGCCCAGTTTGCCGCTAGCACCCAGGTAACTGCCGCAACCAACCCCCAATACGGGCGGCTTTCCATTCGCCGGCACGTAGAAGACTTTATAAGCGAGCGCGAAAAACGCGAGCCAACGCTAACCAACAAGACCAGCTGGGAAAACAGAAAAGGCTACTTGCGCTCATTTGCCGCACTTAATGCCGGTAAATCTGTATCGCAACTCACCCTGCTAGACATTCAGCAATGGTGGGACAAGCTAACCGGCAACGCTCAGCGCAGCCGCCGCGCCGAATTCAGACGCTTTTTCAACCACCTAATCGCCCGCAACCTCTGCCCCAAAATGGACGCAAACCCGTTCAGCAGTAGCGATGCCGTGCCGCGCGTTGAAATGTCTGCCCGCCCCGCCAAAATGCGCCTGCGCCTCACCCTTGAGAACTACTGGCACATCTACAACAAAGCCGGCGAGCTAGGCCATGAATTCGTGCAAATCGCTATGGGCATCGCCCTGGTCACAACACTGCGACGTGGCGACATTTGCGACCTAACATGGGAAAACAACATAACAGGCACCCTACTGCGCAAGCAGATCAACAAAAGCCATGCGCAACTGTCTGGCAATTACGAATTCACTGGCGGCAAAGCAGCCCCCGCCAACCTCTGCTGGAACATGGACCAACACCAGCTGCTGCGCAAACTCATCAACCGCGCCCGTGAGCTCGCCATGAAAAATGGTCGCTGCACCCACGTCATCAGCCACAAACTAGAAAAACGCTACAAGCGCAAAAAGGTAGAACGCGAACACCACTACCAAATATTGCCCGACTACCTCACCCGCGCCTTTGCCGAAGCCCGCGACGCTACCGAGATATACAACGGAATACCCACCGCAGCGCGCCCAGGACTCCACGAAGTGCGAGCACTAAGCAGCGACCTCTATCGCAAAGCAGGCTACACCACTGGCGAGATCCAGCAGCTAATGGCACACACAGACGAGAAAATTACAGAAGGGTATTTAGCCGGACACGAAACCCAATGGACGGACATTGCCATCGCAATGCCCAGCCAAGTGCTAGGAGGGGAATTTTAGAGCGATTCGACGCCCGACGATGCGCGCGATAGCTCTGCAACGTAACGATCATAATCATCGCTGGAAACTTCTCGACGAGCTGAAACACTGCCCTCAGCATCCATTTCGATAATTTCGTGCGTGCTCGCCCGCGTGTTATTGACCAATTTAGGATCAATAAGCACGGTACCGGTTACAACATATTTGTTTTCACCGAAGATATACGGGATGTAAAAGAATTTATTCGTAAGCACGCCATCAATCATGGCCACCCCACCCGGTACACTTTCAATTGCGCGATCAACAGCCTCTTCAACACTCGGGTTGCCAGTCGGAATTATAATAATGATGTACCGCGTATCAACGCCCTCAACACGCTCAGAGCGATGAAACTCACCCAGTCGCGCCAGATCAACGTTCTTTGTAGAGATGATGGTGAAATCGACCATCCTAGTCGCACACCCAGACAACAAAACCAAACCAAAAAATGCCAATAACACCTTTTTCATGCTCTCTTCCTTTTTATTAAAAAATCATTCCATTAAACAAAAACACCAAGCCCAATATATAACCAGAACCCAGCCAAGCACCACTAAAATTTAGTTTTGTCCAAAATGCAGAAAGTTTTGTCCACTTTTGTCCAAGCAAAAAAAACAGCCACCTAAGCGACTGTTTTTAATATACTTTTGGTCGGAACGGCAGGATTCGAACCTG
>TARA_R110001592_G_scaffold8532_1_pt1 | contig 39142 bp, 26 predicted proteins | sample TARA_R110001592 | Tara Oceans TARA_R110001592 (sample SAMEA4398387) | marine metagenome | biome: Polar Biome; feature: [SRF] surface water layer (ENVO:00010504); material: water (ENVO:00002006), including particulate matter (ENVO:01000060) such as... | depth 5 m | reverse complement strand
CCTGCCTGTTCACCATTATTAAACGGTTTTCGGACCACCTCTAGAGCGCATCACATTAAACCATAGCGTCTCTCGCTCGATTAGACCCGGTTCAAACGGACCTGGAGACGCTACAGCAAAACTGGCCACAGTCTCGACGGATTTCACTTCCCGTTCAGAATCTCCACCTGAGCCGGCGAACTGGGAGCATCGAGCAATTCCAGTCGCAGCACATCTCGTTCGGGGGTAAGATCAATCGCGAAGGTCAGACGGTGCACGCCCTTCGTCAGTTCGATTTCGGTCTCCGGCTTGAGGACGATCGGTTTTTCTCCGAGCCACATTTTCAAACCATCCACAGAATCAAATTTCAGAATCGCCTTGCCGGGGGAAAGCGCTTCCAGTTCGCAGCGGACAAACGCCGCCCCGGTCGCCCGGTTCGAGACATGCAGCTTGCCGATCTCGTCAAACTTGCGGACAGGCAGACTGCCATCCACGCGGCTGTAAGCCGGTTCCCAGACGAAGGCCGGGTTCTCAGTCGCTGCGGTTGCATGTCGTGTCCGGCGGATCGCATTCATGGCGACCGGCGTCCCTTTCATCACCCGCCAGCGACGCACCACACGGTCCTTGCTCACCGTATAGGTCTCGGTTTTCCCCAGCTCCGTCAGAAATCGTATCAGGTCAGTCAGTTCGGGCTGTGTCAGTTTTTCCAGCAGGCCGACCGGCATCAGAGAGGCAGCCGGTGCTTCTTCGTCGATCTGGTCCAGGGGGATATTGATGATGTTATCATTCACATCCCGCAGCACAAGTTGACTGTCAGAACGTCGCACGAGTACGCCCGAAAATACTTTTCCCTGCAGCGTCACCACTGTGACCGCGTTATAATTTTCTTTAACCGCTTTATTCGGATTGAGCAGCGAGTCGACAATGTAATCCGGCTGGGAGCTGCCCCCCAGGCTGATCAGGTCAGGACCGACTTTGCCGCCTGCGCCACCAATCGCGTGACATTTCAGGCACGACAGATCTTCCCGACGGAAGATGGCTTCCCCACGCCGCGCATCTCCTTTTGTTTTCACAGCATGGATCATGTCAGCCATTTCTTCGGGTGAAAGATTGACCGGCTGAGGCGCTCCGCTGCTGGATAATCCCCCGGCCACGGCAATCGCTTTGGCCAGTTCCGGGTTTGAACGGCCCGTCGATTGAATCGAGCGTCCCAGGTGAATCGCGGCATCTTTGGCGATTGTTTTTCCCGTCAATGCATTCACCAGCACGCCTGTCCCTCCCTTGCGCTGCAGGAAGATATTTGACAACGCGGCTAATTGATCCGGTGATGTCACCGTCTGCATCAGATCAACCGTCTGTGTGGCAGCCAGTTTGACATTCATCTCCGCCAGCGCAGCAACTGCGGCTATCGACAGGGCTTCTGACTCTGCGCTCTTACTCTGTTTCAGTAACAACTGCTGGTTTTCTTTGCCTCCCAGCCGAGCCAGAGCATAGAGACTTGTCTTTCGCAATTCGAGACCGGTCTGATCCGACTGCGCCAGTTCACGAATGGGTTGCTGCAAGGAAGCGATTTTCCAGAGTCCCGCACATTCAATGGCCGCCTGCTGTACTGCCGGGTTTTTGGAACGGAACAGCTGCTGCAGCGCTTCCAGTTCGCCCGTAGGACGTATCTTTCTTGCCTGGACAGCCTGGGCCAAAGTACGCAATATTGCCGCCTGGTGACCGGGCTTCGTATCCGGCTTGAGAGCCAGTTCATACAGCTGCTGCAGATCGCCGGCGTTAGCAAATTTACCCAGCAGATTCAGACTCGTCTGCAGTCCGCTGTCCGGAATCTGGCCTGTCTGAATCAGTTTTGTAATTACCGGAGCGACTTCAGGAGAATTGACGGCCGTTAATGCAAACAGCAGCTTCTTCGGATGTTTTTGCAGTGTCGACGTTCCTTCCAGCACCTGCGGCAGCCAGATCGATTTGGTTTCGCGGGTCGTCAGCCACAACGCGTAATCCAGAAATTCATCAGCCGGGTGATCGAGTGCCTGGTAGGCGTCTGTCAACACAGTCGGTTCGTCGTACAACGAAAGGGCACGGACTGCTTCCAGACGCACGCGGGGATGTTCATCGTTCGCCAGCGGTGCGATCATTGCATAAGTCCCGGGTAGTTTGTCTTTCCAGTGCCGGGCAACGCGAATGGCGGCAGCACGGGCGCGACCATCTTTCGCAGACAGACATTGTTTCAACAACTCAGGCTGCACACTGCTGAGGCTTTGCGCAACCCACAGTCCTTCCAGTTGATTGTGTTCAAACTGCGGATCCTGGGGATCGAGTGCTTTCAGCCAGGCTTTCAGGTCGGCTTCCACTTTTTCCCGGCCCCGCTCCCGCAGTACGTTCTTGGCGTTCTGTCGCGTCCACTCTTCAGGATGTTTTAAAGCTTCCAGCAGTTCCTGGTTTGACGCATCCACCAGCTGCGGTCGTGGTAATGTCGGTTTGCCTTTGTAGGTGACTCTCCAGATGCGACCATGCGTATGATCGCGGCGGGGATCGCGAAAATCCACTTCGCCGTGCTGAATGATCGGATTATACCAGTCGGCAATATAAATTGCCCCATCGGGGCCCATCTTCACATCAATCGGTCGAAAGGCAACATGATCGGTTTTGATCAGTTCGACCTGCTCGCGCGAAACGTAGCCGGCTTCATTTTCGGTTACGACAAAACGACACACACGATGACCACGAAAATCGTTGGTAATCATATTCCCCTGCCAGTCATCGGGCAGATGACGGCCGCTGAGGATCTCCAGTCCACAATGTTTGGGAGAGCCCAGATTCAGTCCTTTCAGAACCCGATCCATGCCGACCGCGGTCACAAAAGCTGCGCCGGGAAATGTGTAATTGATTCCATGACCATAGGCACCGTCCGTACAGAATGACTGCCCCCAGCGATCAAAGTGATGGCCCCAGCTGTTGACCATGCCCCGCATGACCACTTCCAGATCCATGGTCTCAGGTTGATACTTCCAGATGCCTCCCCCATTCAGACGTCGCACGCCATACGGTGTTTCGATATGGCTGTGAATATAAATCGACTGATTGAAAAACAACTGTCCTGCCGGTCCGCGGCGGAGTGTGTGCAGAATATGATGCGTGTCTTCAGTTCCAAATCCGGCCAGCTCTGTTTTGCGAACATCGGCTTTGCCGTCGCCATCAGTATCTTTCAAAAACAGCAGTTCGGTACTATTTCCGACATAAGCACCTCCATCACCGGGTATGACCGCCGTGGGAATCAACAGGCCATCAGCAAAGACTGTGGTTTTATCAGCGGTTCCGTCTCCGTCCTGATCTTCCACCACCAGAATCTTATCGTTGGCTTTTTCACCCGGCTTGATGTGTGGATAAATTTCAGACGAGGCAATCCAGAGTCGCCCCTGCGCATCAAAGTTCATCTGAATCGGTTTGGCGATCTGCGGATCAGCGGCGTACAGATTGACCTCAAATCCCTCAGCCACTTTGAACGACTTGCGTTCCAACTCCGGATCCGGCGGCGGAATATCCGTCAGGTCTCGCTGGGCACGCAGGGTCGTGGCAGAAAACAGGTACAACAGACAAATGGAATTGAGGACGATACGTTGAAACGGCGAAGCGGCTTGATTTATCACAGGAACGATCCTTGCAGAGATCTATAACAGGTCGGGATATTTTAGCGGGTCGGACTCTTTCAGAGACAGCTAATGCGAAGAAACCAGGCTGTGGATGGCGGCTTCTTTGGCTTCGATTAACGGAATGAACTGCGGGAGCTCTTTGGCGTTCTGCCCCTGTTCGTGTTTGCGGAAACCCAGCAGATAGGTAATATTCTGTGGACGCCAGTTATAAAAATATTCACGGTTCTTATCGAAGGTCAGCCGGGTCACTTCATCAGCCACAGCGGGTGACAGTTCAATCGGTTTCAGCCCGAGATCAACGGCAATGATGCCGGCAGCGCGTTCGTATCCCCCTTTTGTCAGATGAATCCCGTTGGTCGTCCACTCTAAACCGGGATCTCCTTTTGGTTCCGGAATCAACTGCGAATAAAAATCGACAAAATAATGATCTCCCTGTTCCGCAGTCTGCTGCAGAATGTCGGCATACAGCTTCAGGTGCTGGTTATGGTTCTTCGGGTCTGGCAGCGGCGCACCTTCGTTTTCATATCGGTGTGGCGAAATGAAAATCAATTTCGCGCCCGTTGGTTTCAGATCGCTGATCAGTTTCTGTAACTGGTTCTGAAACGCAGATAAGCCCGCTTTACCGGCAAAGGCTTCGTTCCCCCCGTATCCCAGCAGAATGTAGTTGGGTTTGAGCTCATTGATCTGCTTGATCATGCGCTGGTAACCAACGGCCGGCGGATCAAAAATCCCCCGGGACTCCGCCCAGACCGTATCTCCACTCCAGCCCAGATTGCGAAACGAGAGTTTCGCCTGGGGGAAACTGCGTAGAAACACGCTTTCCCAGCTCCCGAACTTTTGAGCTCGTTCGATCATCGTGTTGCCCAGAAAAATGATCCGGTCCCCCGATTTCAATTCCAGGGCAGGATGTGCCGCGGATGCGAATGGGGCTGAGAAAAATATAAAGAGAAGCAGACAGACGGTGAGACGCTGATTCACGGAGAAACCTCAATAGCTGTAGTTGAGAAGCGGATAGTTCTACTACGCTAAAATAACAGGCTGTGTGAGTTACAGCAAATCAGGAAATATAAAAAACAGGACAGGAACCGACGATTCACAACAAATGCTCAGCGTGTCTGTTTAATTAGTCTTGTAAAGATATCGCGTCACTTGCCGCAATTGAAAGCGCTGATGACCGCCCGATTCTCATGATTCCTGACCGTCTTCCTCCCACTCGCGTGTTGTAAATACGGTGGTATTCGGATCGGAGTTCAGCTGGATATCCTCAAAGTAGTCTGTTTCAACTTCCTCAATCCAGAGCCGCAGTTCATTTTCATAATCGCTGGGCAGATCACTTTTGACGAGCAGGCGATGAAACTCTGCCGCACCATCTTCCCCCAGGTCTGCTGCTTCGGCTGACGGAAAACGTTCTGCCGGGTCGGGATGAACCAGGCGATGAATCAGTTTCATCAACGGTTCACTGAGCGCGAACTCCTCTGCGGGAAACCACTGGGGAAGCTGTTGCAGAATATTCTGTTTGGCTTTAATGAGCTGTGCATATTTCAGATTTGCAAACGGTTGAAACCCGGTGATGACTTCAATCAGAATATATCCCAGGCTGGCCAGGTCGGACTGGGGGGTCGCCCGTCCTCCGGACAGGACTTCCGGAGCCGCATACGTTGGCGTACAAGGTTGCGTGGAAGGCAGATTATTCAAATCAATGGCGGATCCAATATCAATAATCTTGGCATTCCCGCTCCGCTTGAGCATGATATTGGCCGGTTTCATATCACAGTGGATAATATTGTTACGATGTAACGCCGCCAGCGCTGCCAGGCATTCGCGCAGGATCGCCACAGCGATCCCCGGCTTCAGTCGCGGCTGCTGAACCCCTTTGGTAAAAACATTGTTGTTGATATTTCTCCAGCGACGGGACGTAACCTGTTCACGAATCTGCTTGAAGGTTGCCGGCGTCAACAGACTTCGCAAGTCGTACCCGTCGATCCACTCCATCTCCATGATGTAGACCTGGTTTCTTGTGACAAAATTCTGTACAGCAACCAGGTGATTCTCCTGAACGCGGGCAACCTGCGCCGCGACCTGCGACAGTCGAGCCATCTCGGACTGATAGGCTGCTGAATCAGCATAGCGTTTGGGAGAAAATAATTTGAGAGCGACGGGAATCTGGAATCCATCCGCACCTTCCCGCGCACTCAGGTAGACCACACCCTGACCACCAACCCCCAGGCACCGGGAAAACACACGTTGATTGTGCCACTCCAGAGAATTACCGTCGAGCAGGATCTGATATTGCTGGTCTAGTTCATCCAGCGAAACAGGATGTAAAGATTCATTAGTAGTCAAAGGAATTCCGCATCAATAAAGGGATCAAATCCCTCCCGATAACATTCAGGCGGAAATCGTTTCGGCGACCGGTAAGACCGCTTTGATTTGAAATTCAAAGTGTCGAGGGGTCTGAAGCAGAATGATTTCAGATTGAATAGTAATTCGAGAGTATTCTGGATCGCGTATCATAATCCAGAATCGGCGAATGTGAAATTGGCGGCATTCTATAATTCTGGATCGATTTAAAATAATTGTTGCTTTTTTGAAGTGAAGTGATAAACAATAGACATTAAAGGCACACTGAAACTGGCCCGGTCACAGGAATCGTATCACATCCTGTGAGCAAAAACAGGGCGGAGTTCCCGAAAGTACTGGTTTGGACAAGATACCGGACCGTCAGGTTCAACACTGTTTTTTACCGGTCACCAGTTTCTAAAGTTCAGGATACTTGTTCAAGGAGCAGGACAATGATTGCGACTGTCAAATCAACATTAAACGCGCAATCGATTTCACAACTGATTGATGAAGTGGGTAACATTCTGGAAGCGGGAGAGGGTTGCTGGAAAGTGGAATACAGTAAGCGAGTCCTTTTTCTGATTGTCGATGAAGAACATGACCGCGTCCGCGTCATGACGCCTATCCTCAAAGAGGAAGACCTGGAAGAAGACGATCTGTGGGATGTGATGGAAGCCAACTTCGACCGTTCCCTGGATGCCCGCTATGCAATCGGCGATGGCGTCCTCTGGTCCGTCTTCCTGCATCCACTCAATGACCTGAGCCGCACACTCTTTCTGGATGGCCTGGATCAGGTCGTCACTCTGGCAAACAATTTCGGCGGTTCTTTCTGCAGCAGCGATATCGTATTTGGTTCAGAATAGATCCAGTCCCATTTGCGACGTTCAATCATCCTGCTCATCAATGATCAGCGTGCAGTCGGGCAGGCTCTCCAGAAATTTTTCACCATAGCGTTTGGTGCGCACGCGCGGATCGAGAATCACGACCTGCCCGTAATCACTGGCGGTCCGAATCAGCCGGCCAAAGCCCTGTTTTAATTTAATGATCGCTTCCGGTATCTGGTAATCCATAAAAGGATTTCCCCCCCGGTTCCGAATCGCTTCGACCCGGGCCTCCAGCAGTGGATGGTCGGGAACACTGAAAGGGAGCTTGGTGATAATGACGTTGGTCAACGCATCGCCGGGCACATCGATCCCCTGCCAGAAACTGTCTGTCCCGAACAGAACCCCCCGCGGATTATTGCGGAACCGCTCCAGCATCAGCGAACGAGGCAGACCATCACCCTGCAGATACAAAGCCAGGTTGTGTTCCGACAGCCAGCCACTGATACGATCGGCACACTGCTGCATCATTTTATAACTTGTAAACAGAGCGAAGGCATGACCGTCGGTCTGTTCGATGTACTGCTTTAATTTCTCTGCAACCGCCGCTTCATACGCCGCCGGGTTTTCCCCTGGATCGGGCATCGCAGCGGGCAGAATCAGGCGTACCTGCTCCTGGTAGTTAAACGGGCTGCCCAGTTTCAATTCTTCAGACTGAGTCAATCCAAGACGGGAGCGTGTAAAGCTGAAATCCTGATCGCCGACCGCGAGGGTCGCTGAAGTCAAAATGACCGTCTGCGCCTGGTTGAACAGTTCATCACGCAGCACCGGCCCGACATCCACCGGCGCATTGACCATTTTCACCCGCTGATGGCGCCCACGTGTGGCTTCCACCCAGTAGACCGAATCCGCTTCCGCCTGTTGAGTCAGCCAGCTGTTCAATGAGTCACCCAATGCAGTACACCGTTCTGCCGCGGCCGACAGTTCGATTTTCTCTTCTTCATTTTTCAGCGTAAATGCGTATTCCGCGATGCGGGCCGCCAGTAATCGCATCTCCTGTGAAACGCCATTTTCAATCGGAGGCAGTTGTCTGATCCGACGATTGGCCAGTCCGGAACTATCCTGCCATTCCAGCAGGTGATCGAATAAATCTTCCACCATGAATCGCAGTCGTGTCACATGCTGCTGACAGTCAACCAGATTGTGATGCAGCAGCAGTCCTTTCTGGGTACGATCGTTATACAGCTTGTTAAACAGATAATCGAACTGACTGTTCGTAATCGACAATCCCAGGTGATCACCGGCGACGGCTTCAATGGTATGCGCTTCGTCCAGAATCACGGTATCGTAATCGGGAAGAATACTGCTCCCCTCCCGGCGAATCGCCAGGTCAGAGAAAAACAGCGCATGATTCACAACCAGCACGTCAGCATTCCAGACGCGTCTGCGTGCCCGGTAATAAAAACAGTCGTTGTAAGTCGCACAGCGTTTCCCCAGGCAGTTGCCGTGCTCGCTCTGAATTTCATCCCAGATTTTAGGGATAGGCCGAAACTCCAGATCCGCACGACTGCCATCGGTTGTTTTATGGGACCACTGCACGATCTGATCCAGCTGGCTCAGTTCCTCTTCTTTCGAAAAAGTACTGCCCGCCCGCTCAACGGCACCTTTCAATCGTCGCAGGCTGATATAATTTGATCGTCCTTTAACCAGAACCGCAGAAAATTCTACAGGAAGTACAGCATTTAAAAACGGGATATCGCGGTGAATCAGCTGTTCCTGCAGGCTGATCGTATTGGTCGAGACAATCAGCCGCTTCCGGTCTTTCCCCGAACGGGTTTCATTCTGCTTGCAGGTCGCCAGGATCGCGGGGACCAGGTAAGCGAAACTTTTCCCCACCCCCGTCCCTGCTTCGACCAGCAGATGCTGTTTCTGATCAATCGCTTTGGCAACGGCTTCTGCCATCTCCAGTTGTTCGGGACGGTGCTCATATTTTTCGAGCCGCTGCGCGATCTTGCCATCGCTGCCGAGAATAGAAAGTACATCTGTAGTCAAAGCGGACCTCATCCGGTGAGATTGAACAGCAGAAACAGTGATCTTTCAGAAATGTTCTGCCAGTATTATTTTTATTTTTTGCGGCGGAAACAGACCACACAGATATCATCTTTCTGCATGGAATCGTTGCGAAAAGATTCCACATCCGAGAGCAGCCCCTTCACGAGCGGCTCGGCGGCGTCGGGTCCCGACTTCAGATATTTGACCAGTCGATCCTTATGATACAACTTGTTATCCTGGTCCATGGCTTCCGTAACGCCATCGGTATACAGCAGCAGGGTATCCCCTTTTTCCAGGGTGATCGTTTCCACATGAAACACCTGCTTCTTCAAAACCCCCAGGGGCATCCCCGACTTATCCTGGGCAATCGGTTCGACACTGCCATCCGACGTTTTCCGCAACAGGGGTGCCATATGCCCTGCATTGACGATGGACACGGTATGTTTTTTAGGGTCCAAGACCGCCAGTACGAAGGTAATAAAACGCAGCCCCACTCCACTCGAAGCGATTTCTGTATTCAATTCCGCCAGCGCTTTGTCGGCTGTATTTCGTGATAATACCTGATACCGGGCTGAAGCATACAACCGCGCCATCAAAATCGCGGCGGGGACACCTTTACCGGCCACATCTCCCAGAGTCACCGCCAGTTTTCCACTGGGCAATTCAATATAGTCGAAATAATCGCCGCCGACACTCTGGGCTGATTCGTAATAATCAAAAAATTCATACTCTTTATATTTCGGACGATTGTGAGGCAGCAATCCCAGCTGAATCTGATGCGCAAATTCCAGGTCGCGCTCAATATCCCGCTGTTTGACCAGATCTTCATGCAGCTTCGCATTTTCGACCGCCAGGCTCGCCTGCTGTGCAATCGCCACCAGCACGTCCAGATCGTCTTTATCAAACTGCTGGCCGATATCGCGGGTGGCAATCTGGATCACTCCCAGAATATCCCCTCCCTGAGAGACGAGCGGCACGCACATCATGGAGCGAATCCGCAGGGAAGTAATACTTTCACTCATTTTAAAGCGATCATCTTCGACCGCATCCGCACTTAGAATTGCTGAGCCGCTCATAATCGCCTGGCGGACAATCGTCGTACTGATACGAATTGAATCTTCATCTTCAGTACGTCTGGCTTTGGTTGCTTTCACCACCAGTTTTTTTCGCTCCGGGCTCTGCAGCATGATAAAACCCTGATCCGCAGGGGGAAATATCTTGAACAGACCATCCAGAATACGTGGCAGTACTTCATCCAGTTTTAAAGCGCGACTGAGAATCTGGCTGATTTCCAGTACGGCATGCAGCTTGACTTCCGGCTTGACGTTGATTCGTAAATGGCTGCTGGTATTCAGATCCAGCGAGCTGATGATGGAAGACCCATCCAGCACGCCATCAGCAGGTTCCGTGTCATCCAGTGAAAGATGAGAGTCCTGTTTCAGTGACTGATTCGCGACTTCCAGTGTCTGCTGAATCGCGGAATCTATGAAATCAGGAGATTGCTGATAGTCCAGCAGGAACTGCATCTGGATGTCACAGATACTGATCGTATCGTTCTCATGCAGTTCGGTACGCCCTTCAATGACCGTTCCGTTCAACAGTGTGCCATTGCGACTGTGCAGGTCCTCCAGGTAAAAAAAGCCATGGCTCTCCAGAATCTGGGCGTGATAACGACTGACGGCGACATTATCGAGCACAATCTCACAATTCGGGTGGCGTCCCATGATCACACGGTCGCCATTCAGCTCGACGATCTGTTCGGGAACCTTCCCTTTGAGTATTTGTAAAATCGCCACCGTTGTGCCCGACTAGACTGGAGTTTGACTGATAAAGTTGAACAAACCGGTACCGAGACTCTGAACTGAATCTGCCTTCAAATCTCACAGATCCAGAAAAACTCTCGGCCCATTCAGTACAAGAGCTTATTATATAACATTTTCTGAAAAATGACAGCGCTTCCGTCAAGGAGACTCCCGAAGATTCTCAGAACACCTACCGGCATGGACCCCGATATCAGGGAGTAAAATTCTGCTCTTCTTCGCTCTGTAATGACTCGAACAGTTTTTTATAGTCTTTCTTCTCAATTTCAGGAGAATTCTGGTTCCATACCAATGCGTCATAGACGATCTCTCTCAATTCGCCATCCAGTTGCTCCTGGTGGTTATTCACATAAAGTTCCCAGATATCCTGGGATTTTCGCGGATGACCATTCAGGCTTTCCAAGACAAGCAGACCCGCATAGCCATTGGTAACCTGTTCAGCCTGACCCGAATTGACCAGTTCCTGAAAAATCGCCTTGGCTTCCTCATACCGTCCCGGCGTGATTAACAAAACCCCCAGGCGGATTTTAGCCTTGGGTGTATAGATTTCATTATCCGGAAAATTGCTGATGACGGCCTGCCAGGCATCTTCGCTGACACCCAGACGGGTCGCCAGAAAGAACTGCCTGGATGCATTTTCTTCATTAGGGATAAACGACGGTTCCGAATCCTCATTGCCGGAGGCCGTGAAGGGCGCCTCCAGCGGATTACCAGGACGATTCACCCAGCCGACCGCAGCAGCCACGCCTCCCAGACAGAAGGATGCGAGCACAAATGCCAGCAGCTGTTTCTGAAAACTTCGGTTTCCCTGAAAAGGGAGCATTTCACTCCAGCTGCGTTTACGAATCCCTGGACTGTCTTCCGATATCTTTTTGATTTCCTGCATTAACTCAGCCGCGTTCCCGGGCCGTTTGTTCGGATCTTTTTCCATCATCCGGTGCACCAGGTTGCATAGTTCTTCAGGTAAATCGGGGCGACGTTTTTTCAGTGGGTAAGCTGCTTCGTTCAGATGCTTGACAGCTATCGACAAAGCCGTCTCACCATGAAAGGGAGGCTTACCTGAAATCAGATGATAACAGGTCACTCCCAGCGAATAGATATCGCTCCGCTGATCGAGGTTTCTGCCGTTGACCTGCTCCGGGCTCATATACAGGGGGGTTCCCATCGTGGTCCCCACCTGGGTCAGGTTCACCCGTTCTTCCGTCTGACCAATCTGTGCCAGACCAAAGTCAGCTACCTTGATCAGTTTTCTAGAGGTGATCATGATATTTTCAGGTTTGATATCCCGATGCACGATCCCCTTTTCTGCCGCAGCATTCAAGGCAGCAGTAACCTGTCGCATGATCCGTAAAATCAAGGTACAGTCAGGCGGAGTATTTCGCGCCAGATGTTCTTTCAGATTGACGCCTCGCACATATTCCTGCGCGATATAATGCGTTCCCTCAAAATCACCTGTCATATAAACCTGGACAATATTGGGGTGGGTCAATCCGGCGGCAGCTTTGGCTTCCCGTTCAAACCGTCTGACGTGCGTCTCATCACTCATCAGCTCACTGTGCATGACTTTGATGGCAGCCTCACGTTTGAGCGAAACCTGCTCGGCCAGATACACGGTTGCCATTCCCCCCTGACCCAGCTTACGTAAGATCTTGAAATCTCCCAGCTGTTTGCCAATCAGACTCCCTGATTCTACAGAGGGATGTATCTTTTGTGTGGTCTCACTGGAACGATAGATGGTTTCCTGTGTGGAATCAGCTTCTACGAAACTGCCCACTGGGGGTAGATGCAGCCCCTCCGGCTCACGAGGGGGAGAGACAGCGCTATCGTCAGGGGGTTCTGCTGAAACCTTACTGGTCTTATTCTGCGGCTTTTCAGATGGCATAAGTTGTTATCTGGCAGTATCGTAAGTCGTTTGATCACTGAAAGAAAGCAGCACACTCACTCCATAATAGAGGTGATACCCTTTCAGGTATAGAGAAAGTTTTCAATTGTCTCAAAAAACCGGCTTCAGCCGGGAGTTAATCAGGCCGTTAACGGATTTTTCACATGGGATGGTCTGCCAGACGATTCAAAATTGCGGCTCCCTGCTCCAGAATCGGATTCTCCTGGGCATACGAAATACGAAAATGCGTATCCCGACCACTGAACACATTACCCGGTATAATCAGCAGATTATTCTGAATTGCCGCAGTACAGAACTCGGTTGCTGTCCCCCAGGGAGTGCGGATAAACATGTAAAACGCCCCTTGCGCACCGGAGATCTGGTACTTTTCCGAGAGTAGCTCTCGCATCAGATTACGTTTTTCCCGATACTCGTCGACCCGATCTGAGATATCACACTCCAGTGCCGCCAGCGCCGCCCATTGCACCGGATGGGGCGCGCAGACAAACGTGTATTGCTGCAGCTTGATCATCTGCTGAACCACGCTCTGAGGCCCATGCACAAAGCCCACTCGATGACCGGTCATGGAATGAGATTTACTGAAGCCATCGATCACGATGACCTTCTCGTTATACGCAGCCGGACTCACAAAGGGCTCGTCATAACAGAAGGAACGATAGATCTCATCGCTGACAAGCGCAATATTTTTCTCCGCCGCCAGTTCCGCCAGCGCCCGGATCTCCTCTTCAGAAGCCACGTGTCCGGTCGGGTTACTCGGGCTGTTAAACAGAATCAGTTTTGTGCGATCAGTAATCGCGGCACGGACTTTTTCGATATCGATGGAAAAATCCGGATAGGTCTCCACGAAAACCGGCTTCCCCCCCACCAGACGCGTGAGGTGCGTATACATTACAAAGTACGGATCGAAAATGATTACCTCATCACCAGGATTGACCAGGGCATTCAAGACCAGCATCAATGCCCCGCTCGTGCCACTGGAGATAAAGACCTGACGGTCGGCATGACCGTAGCTCTCATCGACCTGTGCCTGAATTTTACCGATCAGTGGCGCGATCCCCTGTGTCTGGCTGTAGGCATTTTTACCATCCCGCACTGCCTGACAGAGAGCATCCTTAATGGAATCCGGTGTGTCAAAGTGGGGCTGTCCGATACTCAGGTTGATCGGATTCTCCATCTTTGCTGCCAGGTCAAATACTTTACGTATGCCAGACGCATCAATCAGATGCATCCGATCGGCAATCCATTCTTCACTCATTTGATTCTCGTTCTCTGATATGGAAATGTTGGTTTCATCAACTTTATTAAAGGCAGTTCATGTTATCTTCTTTGTTTCATGAATGCAGGAACCGCTCACCCGTTTTTCTGAATATGTTTCGTGATAAAATACAGGCCGGCGTAAATCCGGGCATCCAGCAGACACCCCCGTTGTCGCGCGCGATCCAGCCAGTCTTCGATTTCTGAAAACGGGACCGCGTGCACCGTGATTTTTTCGGATTCATCGCCGCCCCCTGCACCGACTTTCTGCAGATCCAGCGCCAGAAAAAATTCGACCGCTTCGTCCGTCAGTCCCGCGGAGGACACAGTCGACCCCAGCGCCACCATCTGTCCCGCCTGGTAGCCAGTCTCTTCCAGGAGTTCCCGGGCAGCCGCTGTCTCCAGCAGTTCTTCCTCCTGACCAGCGATATCACCCGCGAGACCTGCCGGGAATTCAATCACGGTCGCATCCACAGGCGGACGGAATTGCTCAACGAAAATCACGCGCTGGTCCACGGTCAGCGGAAACAGACAGACCACTCCTGTAGTGTTGACTCGCTGCACAAACTCCCAGCGCCCCCGCTGAATCAGTCTGATAAAACGGCGTTCAATAATTGTCTGATCGGAATCCTGACCTTCCTCGCTCATAGTGATCTCTCATTTTTCAATTTGACAGAATAGAATACCCTGGACTGGCTGCGGAAGTTTCTGGTAAGGAACAGGCTCATTCGCCCCCTTAACGATTGATCTGCAGATTCAGTTTATTGAGAATAGAAATTAGACGAACCTGGTTTCACATTCAACATCAGAACAGAAACACTGGTTTGCTGTCTGAAATTCCGATACGAATTATGCCGCAGAGGTTCGCTCAAAAAACCGGAGATCCAGGATTGATATTATTGCCTCCCCTGATTGTATGTGCCCTCAGTGGTTTTTGCTATACCCGCCCTGCAGAAGAACAAGTCAAATATTCAGCCGGCAGGCTAACTGCGTACTTTAAATGGGAACTTCTTTCCTCAGATATCAGGAAACATCTATGAAACCGCTCGCTCTATTACTCCTGACACTTACCATGCTATCCAATCAGGTTCACGCAGAGGATTCCATTGTTGACACCTCTTCTGCTCTGGAAACAATCGCCAGTGATTTCGGTCTGGCGGATGGCCCCGCATGGGATGGGGGAGGCAGCCTGTATTTTCCGGATGTCAAAGGAGGCAAACTGTATCGCTACTCTCCGCGCACGAGTAAAGTTTCGGTCTTTCTGGATGACGCCGGCCGGATCAGTGCCAGCTATTTCAATCATGGCAAACTGTTTCTGTCCGATAACGGAAACAGTCAGATCTGTGTATTGAATGGTAAAACGAAAACACCCATCGCCGGTCAACCCGCGGATGCCAAACCTCCCCGCAAACCCAATGACCTGGTCGTCGACCAGCAGGGAGGCATCTATTACACTCTCACCGGTTCGGGTGAAGTGATCTGGATTTCTCCCGAAGGTAAACAGTCAGTGGCTGTCAAAGATATCAAAACGCCGAATGGACTGATCCTGTCACCGGACGGTAAAACCCTGTACGTCGCCGCCTATGTTCCCAAAGAAATCTGGGCCTATGATGTCGCCAGTCCCGGCGTCATCCAAAACGGGCGGCTGTTTGCGAAAATGGATTCCGGTCCCGATAAAGGGGCAGACGGAATGACCGTCGACCGCGCTGGAAACGTCTACTGTGCAGGACCTGCTGACATCTGGATCTGGAATCCGGCGGGGAAACTGCTGGCAAAAATCCCTACGCCCACACGCCCCATCAACTGTGCCTTCGGCGACTCGGACATGCGTTCGCTTTATATTACAGGCTTTGGTGGTCTATATCGTCAGCGCATGAATGCCTACGGCTGTATGCCGGAACCCGCTGTTTCCGCAACAGACAGCAAATCAAAGCGTCCAGCCACCACAGTTCCGGAAACCATCACTCCCCATTTGAATGTGGTCTACGGACAGACGGGAACCCGCAAACTGCTCGCAGACATTTTCGTCCCTAAAGCGGGGAAAGGACCTTTCCCAGCAATCGTCGTCGTGCATGGCGGTGGCTGGATGAAAGGTGACAAAACCAAATTCCGCGCCCTGGCGGTTGCCCTTTCTGAACGTGGCTATGTCACGATGGCGGTCGGCTATCGCCTGGGACATGAAGCAAAATTCCCTGCCGGAATACAGGACTGTAATGCGGCTGTCCGGTTTCTGAGAGCAGAAGCGAAACAATATCACGTGAATCCGGAACAAATCGGTGCTGTGGGCGGATCTGCCGGCGGTCACCTGGTCGGCCTGATGGCGGCTGCTCCTGATGAAAAACAGCTGCAGGGCGATGCCGGATACACAGATCAGACTTCAAGGCTGCAGGCAGCAATCGTAATGGCCGGTCCAATGGAAATGGCTTCCGGCACAGTTGCTGAACGTTCTCGAAAAAGCGGCGATAAATCCTATTCCAATCAGTGGCTGGGAAAATCGATTGATGAAGCGCCCGAACTGTATAAGCTCAGTGATGCCTATCTCCATTTCAACAAGAAAACACCGCCTCTCCTGTTTATGACAGGTGAGTTCGATAACCCTGACCGCAATGTCCCTTCCCGCGAAAAACTGAAACTGCTCGGCGTTACGACCGGAATTAAAGTTTATCCCAAGGGGAAACATGGATGCTGGAACCAGTTGCCCTGGTTCAACGACATGGTTGAAGATATGGATCAGTTCTTTCAGCAGAATCTGAAATAAGCAGTAACCGCGATGAGAAGTAGAGGACGAACTTTATTTGTCCTCTTCTTCATCTTCATCAAACTCATATTCATCGTCAGCAAAGTCGAATTCTCCATCTGACAATTCCCCGCTGGCTTCGGCACCATCGAATTCATCAAAATCATCGCCGACTTCGAGATCACCGGCTGATTCGAACATGTCATCGTCTGCTTCGTCGAAATCATCTTCTTCGAATTCTCCGGACAGTTCGGCGGCAGAATCAGAGACCAGTTCCTCGTCGTCCTCATCGAACGACTCTGCTTCCTCAAGGTCTTTACCTTTTTTCTTCGCCCCCCCTTTGGGACCAAAGATCAATGCCCCGAGGGGCATCAGGACCAGAACACCGCTCATCAGCAGAGTGGTACCAGCTACCGCAAGCAGCATGGTCGGCATTGATTCGGCATGGTTTAAAAATGCCATTACCAGCAGATAGGCTAAGAAGCCTCCCGGAATAGCAGCCACCAGTGAAATCAGAGGGAGTTGTAGTTTTGACACAATTGCTGTTCCTGAAACGAGATCAAAAGCAGTAAATCTGATGCGGACACGTATACCGACACTCTGTCGGCGCTGGAAGAACGTCTCTACTATCCTAAAGAGGCAGGAGACGAATTATCAAGCCTCGAATTTAAAATGTTACTTTTAAATATAGAGTCCGGTTTGACGACTCGACCTGTTTACTGGTATTGATAGTGCAGTTCATTTGTATTTAATCGTCTCTGTTGGATTAATCGTTACAATATTCACTTCCCACAGGTGACGTCTCATCTGCCGTCTTGAGGAATTCATGTCAGAGTCACAGTGGAATCAATTAAATCAGAACATTATTACCTGCACCAGGTGTGAACGCTTACTGATCCACTGCCAGAAAATTGCATCGGAAAAACGAAAGTCCTTCCGGGACTGGGATTACTGGGGGCAGCCCGTGCCCAATTTCGGGGATCCAGAGGCCCGACTGCTGATTGTGGGTCTGGCCCCGGCAGCCCATGGAGCCAACCGCACGGGCCGCATGTTTACTGGCGATCGCAGTGGCGACTGGCTGTATCGCGCCCTGTTTAAAGCAGGTTTTGCCAGCCAGCCTGCAGCAGAACACATTTCAGACGGACTCACATTAATTAATTGTGCCATCACTGCCACCTGCCATTGTGCGCCTCCGGCCAACAAACCCACCCGCGAAGAGATTGAAAACTGTCATCCCTGGCTGGAGCAGACCGTTGACCTGCTACCCATTCAGGTCTTTCTGGCACTCGGGCAAATCGGCTGGAAAGCGGTGCTGGACTTCAAGAAACGCCAAGGAAAATTAACCGGAAAGCGGCCTGTGTTTTCTCATGGAGCAGAATATCAGTTTCCGGACGGGCACTGGCTCGTCGGCAGCTATCACCCCAGTCAGCAGAACACGTTTACGGGCCGATTGACCGAACCCATGTTTGACTCGGTCTTTGAACTGGTGAAATCAAAGTTGAAAAACTGAAAGCAATTCATTTCAGTCTTTGCCGTTGATCCCCACCACCCGATGAAAATGCATTTCGACTTCCCGATCAACGACGCGTCTGACACCTTCCACCAGACATTCCGGCTCATGTTCGGTTTCACCGATCCGTTTGATCTCTTTCAGGGGAGTTCCCGGTGATACGGTAAACGCATTCTGATGAATGATCTGATTTCCGGCATCCAGTTCGGGAATAATAAAATGAATCGTCGCGCCAAATGTCAGCATATGGTGACTGAATGCGTCTTCATAGGGTTGAAAGCCGGGAAAAGAGGGGAGCAGACCATGATGCAGATTAATAATCCGGCCGCCGGCAAAACTCCAGCAGATCCGCGGCGGCAACACCCGCATGTACCGGGCCAGCAATACATAATCAACGTCATATGAGTCGAACAGTTCCACCATCCGCACATTATCCGGATTCCCCCGGTCATCACCAATGTTATGAAATTCCAGCCGATGTGCTTTCGCCAGTGACTGACAACGGTCCCGGTTTCCAATAATCACAGCCGGTTCTGCCTGGATAACACCTTCTTTAATGGCATTTAAAACCGCTTCCGCCGGTTCGCTGCGGTATGTCGTGCAGATGGCAATTCTGGGGGGGCGCTCGTATTCATCACGGGCCCACACACGGAGCGTCAGCCCCTTTTGAGTTCCAATCTGCATGATTCGCTCACGTAACACCGAAATTGGTTCGACATCCGTCGGCCAGTCGATACGCAGCAGCATCGCAAACAGACGTTCTGAATCATGATCATACATCTGGATTTCATGTATATTTGCCCCGACCCCGGTCACATAGTGCACTATAGGGTCAGCTAAGCCGCGATGGTCCGGTCCGACGGCTGTGATCGTTACCTGCATGTTGTCTTTACGCCTTCACAAATGGGAGAACTGCTAACCCGGTCAGTAATTGTATCACATCACCACATCAGCCTCTGCAGCTTCTATCCGAGGAAAAGGGAATCGTCCACCACGCGAATCAATTCTGTTCAATGTAAGCATTTGTTGGATTTCGTAAACAGAAAATGTAAAGCAGTGTTTCGGATTCCTTACAAAAGCAGAAGTTCCTGCTGAACAACCGCAACTCACCAGGTATGCAACTTCAAATGTTAAACTACAAGCATTAAAGGTGTTAGTGAAAGGTTGCGTATTTTGCATACTGTAACTCTTATGAAGAAAGTTCCTTCGGCATGGTCTGTGCGATCATCATAACTGGCAATATGGGAATTCAGCAGGAGGATATGTGTACTCCACACTCCTGAACCCAGGCACATCGTGAGTGAACCGGTTCTCACCTTTTGTTCTGGTCTGCTGCTTTCCTATGGTCATTGATGTATCGGGGAGATCCTCTCAAGATCTTACTGATCCGTTGATGACCACTGCCGGGACCTGGAAGCTTGTCTGCTTCCGGGTTGTCTCTCGCGGTTCATGGTTTCTCGATCAGGGCCGAAAACAAAAACGTTACTCTCAAGTAAAACACAAGGAACTCTAAAATGTTGAATCAACTTTGGAACGACGAAGCTGGTTTCGTTATTTCTGCGGAACTCGTACTCGTCCTGACCATCGCTGTTCTGGCCATGATCGTTGGCCTGAGCGAAGTCGCTGTCGCTGTAAACACTGAACTGAACGATATTTCAAACGCAATCGGTGCCCTCAACCAGAGCTATGCCTACACTGGTTTCGTAGGTAGCGGATTAGGCGGTGGAAAAAGCAAGAGCTATTATGCTGGTTCACGCTTCGAAGACGCAACTGATGACTGCGACCTGAACACAACTTGTGATCTGGTTACAGGTACAACTGATGTAACTGCTTCTGAGTCTACAACTCCATAGTCTTAGTTTTGGATTTCAATTAAAATTGAAACTCTGTCCGGGGTCTTCCCGGGCAGAGTTTTTAATAAGAAAATGAAAAACAGAATGAATCTTTATGGAATGATGCAAGTGGTTTTGTAATTTCATTGGTAACAGGTATATGCCAGATAAAAGCTTCTGAAGCTACTACGTTCTAAAACGACTACACCTTGGTCTTAAGGTGTGAATTGAGAGCAACTGATATAATCAGTTAAATCGACTCATTCGGAACTCTGACAGGGATTCGTCCCTGGCAGAGTTCCGATGTTTCAAAAAAAACGCATTTGATTCACAGTCTCTTTAACAGACTGTTTAAAAACTTTGATAAGTAGTGTTGCCCGAATGCAACCTGTCAAACTTTCTGCGCCCTGCTGGCCCCTTTCTCGACAGAATCTGTAAATCACAACCTTGATTACAGTTATAGCGATTCTCAAATCGCGTTTCTTCAGGTCCACACGCTCTGTGGACTTCTCACAACGCCTCCCCACCGGACAAATGGCACAACGACTGCGTTATGAGATCTGCAACAAAACTGAATGAAAACAATAACTGAAATTTAGACCTCACAAGAAACAGATACTGATTGATTCGCAACGTTGTGACCCGTGTTGAGGCTTCTTCTAATTCTCGCGACTTGTCCCCGAAAGAAGAAGAGAAGTCAACGGCATTGCATGAAGGTGAGAGAGCATTCAATGCGAATGATGTTTCGGCATCATTTTCTGGGCTTCCATCGCTCCGCGGGTCATAACGTGCATTTTTAGAAATTTGATGAATACAACACTGCAGTTTGTGCTGTGAAATCGCGGGCCGGTGATTTCACAAAAGTGCCGGAATGGAGCGTAGTCTCTCAATCTGGCTAAGTGATAAATATCGCTTTCGCTTTATTTATCGGTATGTCGTGGGCTGTTTTCTTTCTCGGAAAACAAACCACAAACTCGTCTCTCAATTTAATTTTTTAAGACCAAGGAACTCACTAAGATGTTAAATCAACTTTGGAACGATGAAGCAGGTTTCGTAATTTCAGCTGAATTAGTACTCGTTTTGACCATCGCTGTTCTGGCTATGATCGTTGGACTGAGCGAAGTTGCTGTTGCTGTTAACACTGAGCTGAACGACATTTCAAACGCAATCGGATCTCTGAACCAGAGCTATGCCTACACAGGTTTCGCTGGAACTGGTGAGAAAAACAAGAGCCACTACGCTGGTTCACGCTTCAATGATTCTGTCGATGACTGCGACCTGAACACAACTTGTGAACTGGTTACAGGTACTGTAGCTGTATCTGCTTCTGAATCAGTTACTCCATAATTTGAATCTGATTCAAGTTAACCAAACTCTGCCTGGGATTATTCCCAGGCAGAGTTTTTACTTCTAAGAAGATGAAACTCCGTCATGTGGAGTTCAAGCAATTTTTCAATTCTGTTCAAACATCTCTCAAAGTAGACGTTAAAAAAATCAAGGGGATAAAATTATGTTGCGGGCATTATGGAAAGAGGAAAACGGCTTTATTATTTCTGCAGAACTGGTCCTGGTATTGACCATCGCAGTACTGGCCATGATCGTCGGATTGAGCGAAGTCGCTGTAGCTGTAAATACCGAATTGAACGACGTCTCGAATGCCATCGGTTCACTGAATCAAAGTTATGCTTATACCGGTTTTAGAGCCAGTACTTTTTGTGCTGGTAAATCGAAAAGTCACTACGCTGGATCACGTTTCAATGATTCTGTCGATGACTGCGACCTGAATACAACTTGTGAACTGGTTACAGGAACTGTAGCTGTATCCGCCTCTGAAAGCGTAACACCGTAATTCATTGCTTAAAAACAAGCTCTCTCAGAGAACCGGCGGATCGTCCGCCGGTTCTTTTTTCGATTACACGACCTTACAGTTTGTTTACGCTCTATGTTCAGACTGTTTAACACTTCAATCCGCCTCACAATTCTGCCTCCTCCGGATTCCTGGAATCCCAGATACGACCTAAGTCTTTTACAGCGTAAAACATAACCTGGAATACGTATCTGAAAAAATCAGCTGATGAAACCGTTCTGGCATACCGTCTGCATTATTCGGCTTGCGTGAATTGATCATTGAGCAAGCACTCATCGATTTCTCTTCACAAGCAGAAATACTCTCTCACAATCTACAACTCTCTCACATAGCCGCTGGTTGAACACGCATTCAACTGTCGGCGCACTCTACGAATAAGTAAGGGGACTCTCTCATGTTGCGTATCGTTCAGCGTTTGTACAATGATGAAGCTGGTTTCGTGATCTCTGCGGAACTGGTGCTGGTTCTGACGATTGCTGTTCTGGCGATGATCGTTGGTTTGAGTGAAGTCGCGGTCGCCGTGAATACGGAATTAAACGACGTTTCCAATGCCATCGGCGCACTCAACCAGTCCTATTGCTTCACCGGATTCCAGGCTGGTTCTCATGGCAAAATGAAAAGCTATGTGGCCGGCAGTCATTTCCAGGATGCTTACGATGACTGTGATAAGAATACCAGTTGTGATCTCGTTACCGGGACCTCAAGCATCGGAACTGAAGGCTGGTAATCAGATCCCGTCTCACAATCCGACAATAAAAAAAGAGGCAGGTTTCATTTGAAACCTGCCTTTGTTCATTTACATCACACGCGAATCCAGCGTCCTGTTAAGCAGATACTCTCGGCTTGACAGGAGTGAGTTCCGGATTGGCTTCCGGTTCAGGCTGTGGTTCGGGAACCACTGGTTTTGCTGTTTCCCGGTTTTGAGGAACCAGATCACAGTTTCCAGTAGCACAGGCAGTCGTAGGACAGACTGTGGTAGGAACCATGGTGCAGACTTCGTAAGGAACCTTACGGGCGACACATTTAGTGACATACCGTGTGCAGGTGACAGGAACCTGTTTGGGTACGCAACGGGCAACACGGTGAGTGACAGTGAAAGGCACTTTCCGCGTGACGCATTCAGCGACTTTACGGCTGCATTTCTCTGACACCATTCTGCAGGTCTGAACAGGAACTTTACGAACCTTTTCTTCACAAACCCAGTTACAGGTCTGATAAGGAACTTTCTGAGCGACTGTTTCTGTAACCCAGCGGCAAGTCCGGTAGGGGATTTTAGAAACAACCACTTCAGGTACCATTTTACAGACTTTCACAGGTACTTTGTTCACAATGACTTCGGGTACGTAACGGGTTACCTGTACCGGGCAGTTCTGGCGAACCACTTGCGGCACATACTTGGTGCAGGGCACCTGGCAGGCAACACGTTTCAGTCGCCAGACCTTGCGGCAGTGAGTTCGCCCTGGTACCTGAACCATGGTCATCCGCGGAACCCCGCAGGCATCAGTCGTCCAGCAGGGACGGCATTTTCCAGGCTTGGTAATCTGCTTTGTTTCCCAGACTCCCTGTAAACGATGTACGGTCCGGTATGTCGTTACCGGCTTCATCACCGTATAACAACGTTCCTGATTGACCGTTTCCGTTACAGGTCGCATGACGGTACGGCGGCACTCCTGTTCGATGGTTTCGACAACAGGTCGCATGACAGTCCGTCGACACTCGCGTTCATGATTTTCCCAGACGGGACGCTGTACCTGGTAGCTGCAATCACGGTACTTGGTTTCGACAACCGGTCGTCGCACAGTGTAACGCTCTTCCCGCTCTGATGTTTCAAATACCGGTTTTTGAACCGTATATTCAACATCTCGGTAAACCGTTTCATTCACCATGCGATAACAGGTTTCCTGCTTGTCTTCGTAAACTGTCTCGTATTCGGTGCGATAAGCCGTGTACTGTTGAGGTTCTGCAACCTGATCATAAACAGTACGGTAGCATGTTTTCCGCTCAACTCGACAAGCGGTATAACAGGCTGTTGGCTGGCAGGCAGTGGTCGGACAGCAGTTATAACTGGCTGCACCAAAATACCTGCAGGCTTGCGCCGAATCATTGACAGCCAGCATTGCCACGGCGGCAAACGCTAAGGCCAGAATCTTTTTCATTTTTCCCCCTCCAAAAAAGTGCGTCACATGATGAAAGTGTGCGTTTTCCGATTTTTCATTTCATACATGACTGCCTGCATTATTGACATGACCTGAAAAAAGATGCAAATCAAAAGCTGACGTCACGCATGGAAAAATCAAAATCATCGCGGGTTGTTCTATTTAGCACTCAAGCATAGATCACATAGTTTCGGCAACTTGAGGAAAAAAGGGGGATATCTCTTTTTAGTGAAGAGCTTGTTGTCTGTGCCACTTTATAATCGTTATCACCTGCAAAGTTTCACAAATGCAACATCACTTCGAACTAAACTGTTATCAGAACTCAACATGAATCATAGAAACGACATCCGGCCTGTCGCATGTAACAGGAAATGAAAACATCTACATCAATGGATGCATCAATCGATTTCAATCTGTGTGGAATTTCTTTTTCAAAGCATCAAAATCGGCAGGGGTATCCAGGTCCACCAGAATTTCCGGTACGTCACATTCCTGTAAATGAGTCACCAGATCCCGACTCTGCCACAGCGCATTGATGCCCTGCTCCTCAGCCAGCTTGAAAATCTCTCCCGCCAGTGACCAGCGAAAAAAAGTGGGATGCCCCTTTCGATTCTGATAAGTCGGAATCATCACAGCAGCCGGGCAGTGTTCCCAGGCCTGGCATAATTCGTCAATAACAGAAGGCTCCAGCACGGGATGATCCGCGGGAACCAGTAACCACCCCTCGTCATCGGCGGGCCGATAATTCGCTTCAATATGGCGCAGCGCATACTGAACGCTGGATTTCATATCAGGCGGATCTGTTTCCGGCTGAACCAGATCGACCTGCAAATCAGCCAGATGATTCCTGAATCTCTCATCATCCCGGCGAGCGACGATCACAGTTTTCGTGATCCTTTCTCCGCTCAATCCTCGCACCAGTCGCTGAATGACCGTTTCAGTTCCCAGTCTCAGCAGCAGCTTGTGCGTTCCCATCCGTCGACTTCGTCCAGCCGCAGGAACAATAGCAAACAGACGGCGCGTTGTCATTGAATCACTCATTTCGATAAGATAGTGTCAGGCCGGTATAGTTGATCAGAAAACCGGTGAAGTACTGCCATAAGATAAGCTGTCGTTCAGGACTGATCTGAACGATTCAGAGTTAAGGACGCATCGTGCAGATTTTATTGACTAATGATGACGGTATTCATGCCCCAGGCATTCGCAGCCTGCAGAAAGCATTAACTCAACTCGGGGATGTCGAAGTCGTTGCCCCCCTGTCCGAACAAAGTGGCGTCGGATTGAGCATCACCTATTTACATCCTCTGATGATACATCAGGAATTCGAAAGTGGAAAGCACTGGGGCTGGGCCGTTGCCGGCAGCCCGGCTGACTGCGTCAAATTGGGGATCCTGGAATTCTGTCCGCAGCGCCCCGATCTGATCATCAGTGGGATCAATTCCGGTTCAAACGTGGGTATCAATGTTCTCTATTCAGGGACAGTCGCCGGAGCCATTGAAGGTGCCTTTGCCGGAATTCCTTCCATCGCCATCTCGGCTGCCAGCAGTTTTGCCAATGACACAAAACCGGACTATGACCGCTGCGCCGCACAGAGCATTCCGATCATCAGAAAACTCTTACAGGATCCATACCCGGCAGATCGGCTCTGGAATCTCAATTTTCCAGAAATACGACCCGATTGGCCTCGGGGAGTCAAATGGACTTCCCTGGGTGTAAAACGACATTTCGATGTCATGGAAAAACGCATGGATCCGCGTGGACGTCCCTATTTCTGGAGTGGCCTCGATCCCATTCAAAACCATCAGTTGGAACCAGGCACTGATATCCATGAACTGTCGGAAGGCTATGTCACTGTCACACCACTTAAATTTGACTTAACTGATCACGATCACCTGCAATCATCATCAACAAAATTGTCTGGCAGCGAGATCGACCTGGAACTCGATTGATCTTTGATAACGGGAATCAATGAATATGACCTTCCCAAGTTTGACATTCTCCGGCTATGCGGGATAATCGAAGAGAAAACAAGTTTCATGCGACAGAAATCTGGTCCACGAACCTGTCCCTTGAACGGGTCTGCATTCAGAATGCACGTAAAGAGATACCAGTGATCTGACTAAAGCGGTGCTGAGGAGGTGCCCAGTGAATCACAATCAGTCACCAGACCACAACAGGCTCTCCTCCCGGATCTTATCGAAAACATTCCCGGAACTGCAGTCCGGCGAACTCCTGCAAAATATCTTCGACTCAGATCATCAACTGCTGCGAAAAATTCTTTCCATCCCTCCGCTGATTATCTGGGCCGTTGATCGTCATGGAATCGTCACACTCTCTGAAGGGGGTGGCCTGAACCACCTGGGATTTCTCCCGGGAGAATGGGTGGGGAAATCCATTTTCAAAGAGTACGCTGATGACCCTGAACTGATCGAGATTTTCAGACGAACTCTCAACGGTGAAGAGTTACAACGCAGGCGGACAGCAGGCGCGCTTGTCTTTGACGTCGAATATAGTCCGTTTTTTGATGGACAAGGTCATGTCGACGGATTTCTTTCAGTCGCCATTGATATCACCGAAAAAGTCGCTTCACAGGAAGAACTCCGCCTTTCCGAAGAACGCTTCAGCAAGATATTCCAGTTCAATCCGATCGCAATGTGTATTACGGAAATCGACACGGGTGTCTTCATCGAGGTCAATGAGAAATTTCTAACCGCGCTGCAATGCAACCGGGAATACATTCTGGGGAAAAGCGCCTTTGACATCGGTTTCTGGCCCAGTAAAGAATCCCGCAGGGAGATGATTGAAAAGGTTCAGAAAGAAGGGACCGCGCGCGAGCTCTATTTTGACTTCATCATACCGAATGGCACCCGTTTATGTACGATGCTCTCCGCGGTCCAGATCTATTTTCGGGGTGAAACATTTCTTCTCTCCTGTGTCAAAGATGTCACCAGGGAACAGTCTGCCCTGGAAGAACTAGAAAAATTAAACGAAAACCTCGAAGCCAGAGTCGCTTCCCGTACCGCCGAGCTGGAGCATGCACATGCCATCCTGAACGAAGAATACACCAAACGAAACCGGCTGTATAACGCGCTGCAACAGACGGAAGCCAAGTGGCGCTCTCTGGTGACCAATGCCCCCGATACCATCCTGACCCTGGATCAAGCAGGCTGCATTCTCTTTATCAATCATCAAATCGAAGCAGTCAATATGGATGACATCATCGGCACATCCATTTTCAGTTACATGAATCAGTCTCACATCCATAAAGCCCGCGAGAAACTTCAGAAAGTCTTCGACTCGGGAAAGACACAACTGATGGAAACAGAAGGGCTCAACACGGAAGGTAAAAAAACGCTCTACTCCTGTCGCATTAGTGCCATGGTGAGCGAAGAAAAAATCATCGCTGCCATGGTTATTGCAACCGATATCACCCAGCAGAAACAGGCAGAACAGGAACTGGTGAGGCGGCGTGCGGAACTGGCCCACCTGTCAAGACTCTCGACAATGGGGGAACTGGCTGCCGAACTCTCGCACGAATTGAACCAGCCTCTGGCAGCCATCAATAATTATACAAATGGCTGTATCCGCCGCATTCAGTCCGGAACCACAACTCTGGATAATCTGATTGAACCTCTCGAAGAGATGTCGCGTCAGGCACAACGCGCCAGTGAAACAATCAAGCGTCTCAGGAGACATGTTCAGAAGAGCGAAGTAGAACAGAAAATACTGGATATCAACGCAGTCATTCAAAATTCGATCGCACTCCTCGAACACGAGATTCAGCGTAACGCTGTCACGCTGCAAATGGAATTAAGCCCGGGACCGCTCCGGATCATTGGAGATGCTATCCAGATTGAACAGGTACTGGTCAACCTGCTGTTGAATGCCTTCGAAGCCATGTCTGAACAGCCTCCCGAAGAACGTAAAGTTTTGATTCAATCCGATCAGGATCAGACAGGGAATCTGATGATATCTGTGACAGATAGTGGAATAGGTTTGAAAAAGGGTCAGGAAAAATCTATCTTCGAAACGTTCTATACAACAAAACAAAAAGGACTGGGCGTCGGTTTGGCAATCAGCCAGACCATTGTTGAAGCGCACGGCGGGAAACTGACCCCGCGCCGAAATAAACAGGGGGCCAGTTTTATTCTCACTTTTCCAGTAGCTCATGGAGATCGAATCAGTGTTATCTGAAAACATGACTATTCAGCAGGAAGCAACTGTCTTCGTTGTTGATGACGACCCCGCCATCAGAAAATCGCTCCGCTGGCTGATTGAATCGGTCGGTCTGAAGGTGCAGACGCACGAACTTGCCAGTGAATTTCTGGAGAGTTACTCACCTGAGATTCCCGGCTGTCTGGTCCTGGATATCAGAATCCCCGGCATGAGTGGTCTTGAATTACAGGAAAAACTGAGGGAGCGAGGCTACGATATTCCTGTCATTATCGTCTCTGGTTACGGGGATGTTCCCATGGCCGTCAGGGCCATGAAAGCGGGAGCAATCGACTTTCTCGAAAAGCCTGTCAGCGATCAGGTGCTGCTGGATTACATTCAGAAAGGCATCGAAACCGACATCAAAAACAAACAGAACCGGATACAAAATCAGGATCTGATGGAGCGGAAAGAATTATTGACCCGCCGTGAACGGGAAGTCATGGAGTACGTGGTTGCCGGCTTCTCCAGCCGCGAAATCGCAGGAACGCTGAATGTCAGTTTTAAAACGGTCGAAGCACACCGCGCTAAAATCATGAAAAAAATGCAGGCCAGAAGTGTTCCGAAACTGATTCAGATGGATCTGCAGATCAAAGATGTTCCCGAGTACAACCGCAACCAGTGAGACTTTGATTTTGCCTCTGATTCCGCAATAATCAACTCCGCTTTAATCACTTTATCATTGCCCTTTGAGATTCCCCGGGAACCATTTTGAATAATCATACAGAACTGGCACTAAACGGCGTTCCCATTTGCGATACCTTTGCTGAAGCATTTACCACCGTCGGTACGCGAATTATCGTGACGGCTCTCACAGAATCCTGGGTCAGAATCGCAGCAGCAGAAGTTACCGGCTATGCCACCAGCGTGATTGCCTGTGACGCCGAAGCCGGTGTAGAAAAATTTCTCTCCCCGGCAGAAAGCCCCGATGGACGGCCCGGTGTCAGCCTCATGTTCTTCGCCTTCGGCCAGTCCGCCCTGGAAAAAGCCGTCACCAACCGCGTGGGACAATGCATCCTTACCTGCCCCACCACTGCCTGTTACTCGGGCTATACCCCGGAAGATCCGGAAAAGAACATTGCCTTAGGCAGCCAGCTTCGTTTTTTTGGAGACGGTTTCCAGGTCTCGAAGAAGTGGGGAGATCGCAGACTCTGGCGTGTGCCCGTGATGGATGGAGAGTTTGTCTGCGAAGATCAGACGGGTACATTCAAGGGGGTCGCCGGCGGTAACCTCTTAATCTGTGCCACCGATCAGAAAAGCGGGCTACTAGCGACCGAAGCAGCCGTCTCTGCGATGCAGCAGGTCGAGCTCACTATTCTTCCCTTCCCCGGCGGCATCGTCCGCAGCGGCAGCAAAGTCGGCTCCCGCTATTCAAAACTCAAGGCCAGTACCAACGATGCCTATTGCCCGACTTTACAGGCACAGACAACTTCAGATCTGCCGGAGGGAACCGGTTGCGTCTACGAAATTGTCATCGATGGTGCAGCATTTGAACCCGTGCAACAGGCAATGAAGTCAGGTCTGCATACCGTCTGTCAGCAACCGGGGATCCTCCAGATTACCGCCGGTAACTATGGCGGTAAACTGGGGAAACATCATTTCCATCTCAAAGACCTGATTGACCGCCCGTAGACGTTATTCTTCTTCCCGAAAACTTTCGGAAATCAGCATCTCCTGCTCAAACTGATGACTGCGTCCTGAACCGGTTGCCGGACTGGCACTTGCCGGACGATAAACGCCTTTCAATGGATGGCGACCAAACAGATTGCCTTTGAAGCGACAATACATGAACCGCCAGGCCCCCATGTTTTCCGGTTCTTCCTGGACCCAGTAAACGGGAGTCCCTTCCGGATACGGAGCCAGCGCCTGTTCCAGTTCCTCTTTGGGAACCGGGTAAAGCTGTTCCATCCGGATAATGGCCACATCGTCCCGTTCAGCCTGTTTACGGTGCTCACTCAAATCGTAGTAGATTTTACCGGTACACAGCAGAACCCGTTTGACCTTTTTCGGGTTCAGGTCTGTGGTGTCGCCGATCACTTTGATGAATGACCCTGAACTCATCGACTTGAAGCTGGAAACCGCTTCACGATGCCGAAGCAGACTCTTGGGAGTCATCACAATTAAGGGCTTCCGCCATTTGCGGATCATCTGACGACGCAGCAGATGGAAAAACTGATCCGGCGTCGTAGGCATCGCGATCTGGATATTACTTTCCGCCGCCAGTTGCAGAAAACGCTCGAAGCGGGCACTGGAGTGTTCCGGCCCCTGACCTTCAAATCCGTGAGGCAACAGCATCACCATGCCGCTGTAACGCTGCCATTTATCTTCCGCGCTCACAATAAACTGATCGATAATCACCTGGGCCGCGTTACAGAAATCACCAAACTGCGCTTCCCAGATAATCAGACCATCAGGACAGTCCAGACTGTAACCATAATCAAAGCCGAGAACGCCTGCTTCAGAAAGCGGGCTGTTCACAAACTCGACCGGCCCCTGTCCTTCGACCAGATGTTTCAGGGGAGTAAATTTTTTACCGTTTTTAACATCATGCAGCACGGCATGACGATGACTGAATGTGCCCCGCTGTGCATCCTGACCGCTGACCCGGATTCGATAGCCTTCTGTCAGCAGGGAGGCAAATGCCAGGGCCTCAGCCGTTCCCCAGTCGATCTTCCGCTCCCCCTCTGCCATCTCCTTACGGATATTCAGCAGTCGCTGGATCTTCTTGTGAGGCGTAAAGTTATCGGGGACCTCTGTCTGCTTCAGCAACAGGTTCACCAGGCTCTTCTCGGGAATTCCGGTATCAATCTGGTCTGCCGGTAACTCGCGACCGCCCCGGTATCCAGCCCAGATGCCTGCCGGCAGTTCCACCGTATGCGGATAATTCTCGACCCGGGCCGCTGACAGTTCGGACTCCAGGTGAGAAACACTTTCATCCTGCAGCCGGTCTCCGTCTTCTTTGGTCACAGACTTCCGTTCCAGCATGCGCTGCAGAAAACTGTCTCGCACTGAAGGACGCTTATTGATAATGTCGTACATCAGGGGCTGCGTGAATGCCGGCTCATCCCCTTCATTGTGTCCCCGGCGACGATAGCAATACATGTCGATCACGACATCTCGGTGGAATTCTTTGCGGAAATCCATCGCCAGCCGGACCACCTGGGCAACCGCTTCCGGATCTTCGCCATTCACATGAAATATGGGAATCTGCAACATCTTTGCCACGTCTGTCGCGTAGGTGGAAGAACGGCTCTGTGCCGGATCCGTTGTGAAACCAATCTGGTTATTCACGACAACATGAATGGTACCACCGGTTCGATAGCCCCGCAGCTCACTCAGGTTCAGACTCTCCTGGACAACTCCTTCCCCGGCAAAAGCAGCATCACCGTGAATCAGCAGGACCATCCCCTTGGTTCGATCAATATTGGACCAGCGATCCTGCTTGGCACGCATCCGGCCCATCGCGACCGGGTTTACGAATTCCAGGTGGCTCGGGTTGAAACAGAGCGTCAGGTGCACGTTGTGCCCGGATTCGGTCATCCAGTCGGAACTGTATCCCAGGTGATATTTCACATCGCCTCGGCCCACACTCATTTCGGGGACAGAGTCTTCGTATTCGCGGAAAATTTCGCGTGGTTTTTTCCCCATGATGTTGGTCAGAACATTCAGGCGGCCCCGGTGTGCCATTCCGAACACAATTTCATCTACGCCCTGCTCACCCGCTTTTTCAATCGCCAGATCCAGCAGCGGAATCAGGCTCTCGGCCCCTTCCAGCGAGAAACTTTTCAGGCCGACATATTTTTTCTGGATGAACTCTTCAAACACAACGGCATCGGTCAACCGGCGCAGAATCCGCAACGATTCGGGACGCTCGAACTTCAGGAAATTCGCGGTACTTTCCATCCGGTTCTGCAGCCACTTCCGCACACGCAGACTGTCGATGTGCATAAACTGCGCACCGATCGATCGGCAGTAAGTATTTCTTAACCACTGAATCATCTCGCGCAGGGTGCGCTGCTTCGGACCACCAAATGTCGACGTCGAAAAGACGCGATCGTAATCCCGTTCAGAGAAATCATAGAACTCAGGCATCAACTCGGGAGGCGTGGCCCGTTTCTTTCCCAACGGATCCAGTGAAGCCAGAATGTGACCACGCACACGGTAATTACGAATCAACTGGTCCAGACGCTCCTGACGATCGGCGATTTTCATCGTCTGGCGGTCCATTCCCTCCCGTTCCTGTCTGCCAGGAGGGTTGAACATGGTATGGCGTTTGAAGGAGGGCCCGAAATTCGGTTTGCGGCTCCGGGTCATCTTCTGCGGGAACTTCGAGAAATAGTCACGCCATTCCTGGGAGACAGAGCTCGGCGACTCCAGATAGCTCGTGTACAGCGACTCCACGAAGGTTAACGATTCCGAGCTTAAATCGTTGACTATTTCTTCTGGAAGTTGATTGTCAGAGTGCCCATTGCCTTCAGAGTAATACGAAGCTGAATCTGGTTTATCAAGCATTTTGCCCTCTCCGGGCTTAATTATGAATCCGGACAGGGCAGGCACAGTGTCAACTCGACACGCAGGGAGAATGCTCTGTCGCGAATACAGGTTTAAAACATGTTTCTTTTACATTACCGTATTAGATCAGAGATTTAAAGCTCTGTACTCTAGCAGACTTGCGCTGTCCGAAAGAAAGTTACCAAAGTCGATTTCACTTTCCTACTCAACCGCTGCCATACTTTTATCCAAATTTTCAGGAAAAACCGGAAAATCGGGATTCAACCCTCTGACAGACCATCACATGCATTATTCGACCATTCCCTTCCCGACAACAGCAAAAAAAACCGGCTCCGATGTCCAGGACATCGGGCCGGCGGGTAGACTTGATCTTTCGTGATTGTAACCTGCAATCGTTTCCCATTGCAACGGGAATCAAGACAATCACTGCATTCAGACCAGTGGAGTGTCATTTTGAAATATCGGGTTGAATAGATATCGCTCGGGTGCGTCTACGGAGCACCTGAACAATCCCCCCAACCCTCAATTTCCAGCTCGACAAAGCACTATGTCTGCTGACGAACAACTCGTTTACGGATATCTGTTTCCAGAACACCAAAGGCCTGCTCATGACGTTGTAAAGCCATTGAGAGGGCGCTCAAGAGACGCTTGGCGGTGTAATGATTCAGAATGATCCGCTGACCAACACTGATCTCTGTGTTTGCTGGATCCAGTGGCTGAGGATTCAGACCCAGGTCCAGAATCAATTCTTCTGGAGTACTGGATACGCGACAGAAGTTGGCATAGCTGGCAGCCACATTGTCGTCATTCACTTTGACCTGTTGCTGCTGTGCTGGAGCCTGTGCTGCTTCTGCTGCAGGTTCTGTTGTCTCTTCAGCTGGTTTGTCATCTTTCTTAGCACTCACGCTTTTTTTCTCCTCAATGTGATACAAAAATCATAAGAAGTAACTGGTTCCAGAAATGTGGGACCTGAACTGATTTGAAATGAACCTCACCACTCAACTTCGGCAGTTCACCCCGAAATAACTTGACTGATTTGCCCTGACTGATCTCAAGACACCTGAAACATACCATCGCAGTGTTCAGCATTCAAGAACAGAAAGCAAAGTCTTTAAAAGTCTTGAAACACAGCCTGTAAGCGTTTACGAAAATGAGTGCATGTTGACTAAACGCAACCTGATAACCCATCTCCCCTACAGCTTCCAGACCCTGATGTATCAAGAAAAAAGGCCCTGATGCCAGCACTCGCATACACACCAGGGCCTGAAAGTCACGCAGATTGTTTAAAGTATAGGACCTGCCCAGTCTGAGAAGACATCGTCGAAGTCAGCATCGATTTCTTCACTCAGCCCCGCCAGATCCAGGTCACCGGATTCCAGATCAACCAGATCCGAAAGGTCGATCTTTTCGCCAGCAACAATCGAGAGACCATTGAATCGCAGATCATTGCTCAACTCTTCGCTCAGACCTTCCAGTACGGTCAGATCGAGATCGCTCTGATCCAGTCCCTGGCTCTGAAGCAGATTGTTGATGACCTGATTCCATGCATGCTGAACCGGCTCATCGCCTGCCTGCAGACTGCTGGTTACGTCGAACACAACCGGAGACAGTTCGTCCAGAGGCGCGATCACGGTTACCAGCGAATTCTCATTCTCGGTTACCGGGGTCACGGATGGTTCCGCCACCAGTGGCAGATTCGCCATCAGCGGAGCATTCACACCCACCAGGACTTCAAAGCTGCCGGAAGCAGCAGCTTCGTGAGCAGACTGCAGAATCAGGGCATCCAGAATCGAAGGCAGTTTGCGAACACCCGGATCCAGTGTGGCATTCATCACATCCCCGGCATGCACCGTATCATCCAGGTGCAGACCATCGTCGGTCAGCGTTGCTTCAAAGCCACTCCCTACAAAGGTCAGAGTTTCACCTACGCCCGCTTGCACAAAGCTTTCAAACGGAGCATATGTTTTTGTAAAACCGAGAACGTGGCCAATTTCGTGTAACAGTACCGTTAACAGGTCGTAATGGCCGGCGGCATCGGAATTGGCATCAGCCGTGAATGCCACGCCCCCTTCGAGTTCAGAAGAACTGAAGACAGTGGAATCCAGCCCCGAATACCAGCCCAGGCCGGCGGCATCATCATCCAGAGTCACAATCCCGGAGACAGGTCGTCCTTCAGAGTCAACACCGGTAATCTGACCTTCACCCAGTTGAGTTCCCCCCAGGTTGGTAATCACCAGTTGGATATCCGGTGCTTCATCCAGTCCCAACGCATCCTGCCAGATCGCCAGAGCTTCGTCCATCACCTGATCGACTGAAGAATCTCCGGTGATATCGGTGGTTTTACCATACCAGCGTTGCAGGAAGTTGGATGGATAAACCACATCTTTATCCCCCCCTTTGTGAACGCCGTAATTGGATGCAAAGTAATTGAGATCCCGATAATCAACTCTTCCACTCTTATCGGCATCCAACGCCCAGACGTAAGGCGAATCGGTATCCAGCACGTTCTGACCATAGGTGGAAGCCAGGATAATCAGATCGCGATAGTTGATCTTATCATCATCGTTCACATCGTAGGCAATCGCCCACAGATCCGTTTCGGGAGCATCGCCGACAATTAACGTGGTCCCGGTATCATGCGCCAGATTAACACTGACATTGCTCAGGGAGAGCCCCAAAGCATGCGGGCCAATGAATTTGTCTTCAAAGTCAATGGAGACATCATCCTGTACCAGAGACTCAAACTTGACCCGCGCCAGCAGTGTTTTATCACCACTGCCTGACCGTTCATAGGCACCCGATCCACTCAGGCCACTCACCACTCCCGTGGCATCGTCAATCACAGCCTGCCCTGAGGCATTAAAGGCACTGCCAAATTCAATCGCTGTCGCGGTAAAGAAATTCGTGTTGTAATTCAGGTCAACCGTCGCGTCAGTAATCCCCTTCGCATCTGCGGTCTCGACATAGACTTCCACCCAGAATGAACTCCACTCATCAATCCAGGTATCACTATCCGGCAGCCCCTCAGTCTGGCCAAAGACATTCAACTCCGTCTGTTCGCGAACCACAATCAGATCAACCGTAGTCCCTTCATCCAGAGTGGTATTCGCGTCAACCGACTGAGTTCCGTGTAATGGGTTAACGGAAATATTCCCCACCGAAATTGTCAGGTCATAGGAACCGACTTCAGATTCAAATACATTGGGGTTCGTGGTCTCAGTTTGCTCTGGATCATAAGTGTCATTCGCATAAGAACTCACACCGATATAGTAATATCCTGATTCACCGGCACCAACCGTGTAGGAGAGATAAGAATCATAGAAGATAGAAGGATCAAAAATATACTCATCCGGTGCAGCATCAAGTTCGGAAATTGCCAGTTGATTACCATCTGCATCAAAGAGACGCAGAACGCTGTCCAGGAATGTTCTGTACTGGCTGGCATCCACATCCACTCTGACGGTATCCCCCTCCTGCAGATAAACCTGATACATATCCACATCGTTAAAAGGATCATTCAAAGTCAGATTGTTTCCGATAATCCCCTGGTAAACCTTGGTTTCAGGAACCGCCGAATCCAGTTCGGTCTCGAACGCTGAGTCCAGGATATCCCCGGCCTCATCTGTATTGACCAGATCGAGATCCAGGAAGGCGGTCACGGAACCAACCAGATCCAGCACCACTTCATAGCCATCTTGGGTTGTAAACTCCAGACGGCGGCTGATCGGAATCAGCAGTTCAAACCCGTCAGTTGCGTTCCCTGACAACCTGGCATGACTCCAGTCTGGAACGCCAGCAGGGAAGTCCGTCACCTTATCGATAAATGACAGTGTCTCTCCGTCAGTCGCTTCCGACTCAATGGTAGAATCATCAAATTCGTTCACGTATACCAGCGAATCAAGTACTCCATTATCCAGAATCCAGTCTTCGCTAATATCGAAATAACCAGATTCGTCGAGAGACTGCCAGCTCGTAAAGACCTGGGCTATCGCATCACGAATCGCCAGACTTAATTCGCCACTGAAAGGACCGAAGACATTTAGTATTTCCTGATCTCCAACCAGTCCGAAGTCGGCCAGATCAAACGCAGTGTAGCTCTCTGTACCATCCCGGTCTGGTCGGGCCAGACCAGAAGGATTCACTTCAACAAAGGAATCAATGAGACGAATCGACCCTGGATTATCCACATCATCAATCACCACATTCAGGCGACCACTTAAACTGGTAGAATTCAAAGTACCAGACTGTGGTAACAGAGTAATTTCCTGACCATCAACAGTGATCGTACCGGAAACAGTCAGGTTACTTTGATCCGTCTGAATGAAGAACTCGGAAGGAGTTACCTGATCGACTGAAGTATTGATGATCGAAATCTGACTTGAGTCAATATTCATACCCCGGACGATACCATCGGCTCCCGAAATCAGGTCGGTCGGATCAATGGTAAAATCGACCGGATCACCGTCTGCTGTCAAGTTATCAGCATAGAAGACTGCATACCCAAGTCGGCCAAAACCGTTAGGCAACAGTCCCGGCAGAAAGGTACTGCCATTAATATTATTCAGCTTTCCACCGACAGCATCAATATCCCCAGGTTCAATTAACGTATTCAAGCCGAAGATCGAAGTATCAACATTAAATCTATGCTCTAAGTATGAAGCATCTTCAACATCCCAGAGCAGATCCACGATCATAGAAGTAAGATTCGATGTCTCAGTCGTCTGACCTGCCAGTACCTGCGCCAGTTGTTCACTGACCCAGATTTCGACAACGTACTCAGTGCCCTGCAAGACCTTTGTAACCGAAAAAGGCAGGTTAGTCACGTCTTCCACTTGTGGAGAGACCGAAATATTATTTCCAGACAGTTTCGTAGTATTAGCGGGCCCACCGGCACCCTGAATCACCTGAACTGCCAGTTCTCCATTATATAGTTTATCTATAAGGGAACTCGATAAACCTTCCCCGGAAGCCCATGTACCGCTAAGCGTTTCCGCCGTCAGATCAAGAGTAGGATTGTCATCGGCCAGGCTGGAATCGAAAATGGTGAATACCGCAAAGTTGGGGTTTGTTGTACTAACCGTAGTATCAACAATTCTCACTGTTATCAGGTTATCAGTGGAATCTAAAGGAGTCTTTTGTCCATTAAGGTCCAGAATATAATCGCTAAGATAAAGCGTATAATTCAAATCCTGTAATCCGTTTACCAGTTGGAAGCGCCCCCCCCCTTTACCACCCTCACCCAGTGCAGTCAGGTCTGCTTCAGCTGTGAAATAAGTAAAGTCACGGCCTGCCGAAGCAACCTCGCGGGCTATCAAACGAACCTCAAAAGTCTCCTGCGGATCGGGAGTCAGCGTAAACGTACTGATCACATCATCGGAAAGTGTATCATCAGAATGGGCGGTAACCGTGATCACCACAGGCAGACGTACCTGTTCTGAACTGTAGTCCGTAAATGTGATATTCAGATCACTGCCTGAGAGATCAATATTCGCCCAGAAATCGACAGGCAGCTCTACATCGCCGGCCAGTTTGGCCTCCACCAAATAGGTTACCGTATCACCAGGATCCGGATCCGTGAAATACAGATCCAGATCATAGGATATTGGTGTCAGACCATCGCTGGATATATCTTCCAGTTCAAGTTCTGTCTTTGTCAGTTCTTCATTACTGCCGCTAATCGTAATATTCACAGTCGCAGTATCCGTCACGGTACCATCGCTGACAGTGTATTCAAAGGAATCCGGCTCTGTATCAGGCGGTATCAGATCCGAATGAATCCCATTCGGATCATAGGTTAAAGTTCCATCTGCCTCGAGTGTAACGATCGCACCCGAAGCCAAAGTAACAAAATTCCCATTGACGTTAGGTATGGGCTGACCATCAATCAGTGTGACCGTCAGAGTATCAGTCGCATCAGCATCAGCATCATTGTCTAGAACATCAATATTGACCGTACCGTTTTTAGACACGTTCGCAGAATCGTCATTCGCCTCAACCGGATCATTGACCGCATCGACGTTGATCGTCATTGTATTCGCAGCATCCGCATCGTCTATACCGTCATTCACCTTGAACTGGAAGCTGTCGTAAGTCGTGCCATTCTCATCCGCCACGGGGACGTATTTGAGATTACCGGCTTCGATATCGGCTCGACTGATCCCCTGGTCTGCCATCACATCGACACCATTCAACTGCAGCGCACCCACCGTTTCCAGCGAGGTAATCACCACAGTCGCCAGTTCATCACCTTCCACATCACTGTAATTGAAATCTTCCAGGGAGAAGGTGAACGTGACGTCTTCGTCCGTGGTCACCGTATTATTCGTGGAGGTCGGAGCATCGTTCACGGCCGTCACGTTAATCGTCATGGTACTTGAAGCGGTCGCAGCGACAGCGGCGTCAGACACCAGGAAGTTGAAGCTGTCGTAAGGCGTACCACTGGCATCTGCCACCGGAACGAATTTGAGATTACCGGCTTCGATGTCGGCTTTCGT
>TARA_R110001592_G_scaffold4318_6_pt1 | contig 39178 bp, 41 predicted proteins | sample TARA_R110001592 | Tara Oceans TARA_R110001592 (sample SAMEA4398387) | marine metagenome | biome: Polar Biome; feature: [SRF] surface water layer (ENVO:00010504); material: water (ENVO:00002006), including particulate matter (ENVO:01000060) such as... | depth 5 m | reverse complement strand
GGAGTCGAAAACGGTTTTTTCTGCATCCGCTGCTGCTGCGCGCATGGTGATCAATTGCTTGATCTTGCGGTGCGGGAAGACGTAGAACTGATCGTCTTCGACGGCTTTGAGGGTCATTTCGGCTACGTCGGCGGCTTTGACTCGGCCTTTTTCTACGGCTGCTTTCAGCGCTGCGGCGCGTTCCTGGTCGATTGCGCTCGGGGCGAGGGTGTCGGCCATATCTGCGGGGCGGTTACGGGCTGAGTCGTGGATGCCGGTGGGAAAGAAAGCCGGGCAGAGCACGGTCACACCGACGTTATTGGCGCCGACGTCACGCAGATCCAATGCCAGGGTTTCGGAGATGGCGACGACCGAATGCTTGGTCGCATTGTAGATGGCCATGCTCGGACCATTGATCCAACCTGCGGCAGAGGCAACATTGACCACATGACCTTCACCCTGCTCGATCATCATCGGGATAAACGCTTTCAGGCCCCAGGCGACGCCGTACACATTCACGCCAACTACCCACTCCCAATCAGCCTGGGTATTCATCCATACGGGCCCGCCGACGCTGACGCCGGCGTTATTGAATAACAGATGCGCGCCACCGAAACGGCTTTTGGCCAGCTCGGCAAAAGCCTGAACCTGCTCCAACTTGGAGACGTCCAGGCGCATGGTGACGGATTCGATACCGGCGTCCAGCGCTTTGATCTGATTCAGAGTTTCCTGCATGCCGGCTTCGTCGACATCCCCCAGCACCAACTTCATGCCCCGTGCGGCGCAACGCAGGGCGAATTCGCGACCCAGACCACTACCACCACCGGTTATGACAGCGACTTTACCTTTCAGATCCTGCATAGATTTTCTCCTGATGCGCGCCGCTGATTATCGTTGCGGCATAATTATAGATTTGATGAATAGCATGCGCGCAATCGCCCATTCAGACCAGATTCATCATTCAGGTTGATCAGCGTTTATCACTCGTCTTCGTGCGCTACACTGCCCTCAGTCACGGGCGCACAGGAATATAATTGCAATGCAACACACACCCTATCAACGTGGAATCATCTCGATCATCTTTCTGGCCGCAACATTGGGACTGGCCAGCGCCTGTGCAGCCCCCCAACCCAAAGGCGCGCTGGCCGACAACAGCGCAAGGGTCACCCTGGAAACCCTTGTACGAGACCGTCTTGAAGCCTATCGGCTCGATGGCGACCTAGCCGACGGCTTGCGCTTTGATGATCTGACGCCCGGCGCTCACAGGCTGCAGGTACGTCACCACTTTGAAATGCCCTGCTCTGCAGGCGGCGCGGGCATGCTCGGCGAGCCCCAGTGGGAACGCTGTATTGTTGGCGTACGCTATGCCAACTTTGTGGCCGGTGAGCGCTATACCTTCGAGGTGCAGCGCAGGAGCTTTCGATCGGTGGGTTGGCTGCGTTCGGAGGGCGGCGAAAAGCTTGCCGACGCCGAGGTTATTCGTTGCGGTCCGGCGGTTTGATATAACCCGCTTGCAACCATTCGCCCAGCCACAGCAGATCATCGGGCGCCTGCGCTGCTGATCGGTATTCGGCGCCAATCCAGCCTGTATAGCCACTGCGATCCAGCACCGCAAAGGCCTCGGCAAAATTGATCACACCGCTTCCCGGCGCGCCCCGTGCGGGCGAGTCGGCGAATTGAACATGGCCAATCAGACCTTGCAGCCGCTCGATCACCTGCGGTAAAGACTCGCCCATTCGCTGCATATGGTAAAAATCAAGCTGAGCCGTGAGGTTGGGATGCCCTACGCGCTCGATCATCTGCGCCAGCTCTTCGCCGGTGGCCAGTAGGAAGCCCGGCATATCAATCCGATTGATCGCCTCGCAGACTACCTCGACACCGACCGATGCGAAGGCATCTGCCGCCACCGCCAAATTGCTGTGCAAGGTGCTCAGGGCTGTCTCCCGTGACAGGCCATCGACCAATCGCCCAGGCAGCACATTGACCCGCTGCGGCCTGGCTATGGCTGCATACGCCAATGCCTGATCCAGCGCCCGGGCAAATTCCTGCTCCCGCCCCGGAACACAAGCCAACCCGGCGCCCCCGTCCAATAGATCGCCTGCCGGTAGATTGAACAACACCAACGGCATCCGGGCGCGCTGCAAGGCGTTGTGCAATTGCGTTGCGGGTGTTGTGTAGGGGAACTGGATCTCGACGCCGCCAAATCCTGCTTGCGTGGCAGCCTCAATACGCTCAAGCACCGGCACAGAGGTAAACAGCATGGACAGGTTGGCGGACAGGGGCCATGACATAGGGCGGCAATCCTCTGGGTATGGGTCGATCGATCATAATCCGGACACCCGTGCAGAGCCAGGCAAGCAGCCGGATATCCGTTGCCCATGCTACACTCGCGCCACGCCCCGGTCGGATTCGACACCTGACTGGGAGTCTTCCGCTATTGAACCGGAGAAATACATGTCGATTACTAAACGTCCGCTGGCCGTCCTGGCTGGTGTGTGCCTGTCTGTTGCTACCTTGCTTGCGCCCCTGCCCCTGGCTGCTGAAACTCAGACTTTGCGTGTCTCAGCGATTCCTGACGAAGCGCCAACTGAACTGCTGCGCAAGTTCGAGCCTCTGGGCAAATATCTCGAGCAGGAACTGGGCATGCCCGTGACCTTTCAGCCAGTGTCGGATTATGCCGGCGTGGTCGAAGCGCTGGGCGCCGGTCGCCTGGATATGGCCTGGCTCGGCGGCTTTACCTTTGTTCAGGCGCGCCTGCGCAGTGGTAATGCGATACCCGTGGTTCAGCGCGAGCAGGATGCGGTCTTTACCAGCACCTTTATTACTGCCAATCCGGATATAAAACAGCACAGCGACCTTAAAGGCAAAAGCTTCGCCTTCGGTTCTGTCTCCTCGACCTCAGGCCATCTAATGCCTCGCTACTTCCTGCAGCAGGAAGGCATTGATGCGGACAGTTTCTTCAACCGTATCGCGTTTTCCGGCGCCCACGACGCCACAGCCGCCTGGGTCGAATCCGGCCGAGTGGATGCAGGCGTGCTGAATGCGTCGGTCTGGGACAAGCTGGTTGCCGAGGGCAAGGTAGATACTGACAAGGTACGGGTTTATCAGCGCACACCGACCTATTTTGACTACAACTGGACAGTGCGCGGCGATCTCGATCCCGCACTGATCGAGAATATCCGCCAGGCATTTCTCAAGCTTGACCCCGAGAACCCCGAGCACAAAGCCATTCTTGATCTGCAGCGCGCCAGCCGCTTTATTGACACCAGCCCGGAAAACTATACGGGCATCGAGCAGGCCGCACGCGCTGCCGGCCTGCTGCAGTAAGTCATGGGTGTCGCGCTCCAGGGGGTGGGCCTGATCCATCCCGGCGGCTTGACCGCACTTGAGGGTCTGGACCTGCGTATCGACGCCGGTGAGCGGGTGGCCATCATTGGCTCATCCGGCGCTGGCAAGACCACGCTGCTGCGTCTGCTCGCTACGGGGCTGATGCCGACCAGCGGGCAATTGACCCTGCTCGGCGAAGCCCCCACAAAGCTGCGCGCCGGGGCCTTGAAGCACCTGCGCAGCCGCATCGGTCTGATTCACCAGAGCCCGCCTATGCCTCCGCGCCAGCGGGTGGTAACGGCGGTGCAAGCAGGGCGGCTGGGGCAGTGGTCGCTAGCCAGGGCGCTGCTCTCCCTATGCTATCCACTGGATATTGACGGCGTCGAGCAGGCACTGGCGCCGCTGGATCTGACTGAGAAGCTGTTTAACCGCTGCGATCAGCTATCGGGTGGCCAATTGCAACGCGTCGGCATCGCCCGGGTACTCTACCAGCGCGCCGAACTGGTGCTCGCCGACGAGCCTGTTGCAGCAATGGATCCGGTACTGGCAGACCATACCCTGGCCCTGCTCAATCATCTGGCCGCCGAACGGCAGGTAACCCTAGTGGCCAGCCTGCACGCGGTTGATCTGGCCTTGAAGCATTTTCCGCGGGTCATTGGTTTGCGTAAGGGCCGGTTGCATTTCGACTGCCCCGCCGCGCAGGTCACCCAATCGCTACTGGATTCACTCTACGCCAACGATGGGCTGGATTCTAGGCCATCGGATGCCGTGGGGTCTGCGATTGACGTTGAGGCTACCGCTCCCTGGGCAGCCCAACGATGTCTCTAGGTTCAGCGTCCTACGCAGCACGCCGAGATCCCGCCGCCCTGCCCCGCCTGCTCATGACTATTTCCGCCCTGGTGATTCTCTGGCCCGGCCTGGTGCTGACCGAGTTCAATCCGGCATTGCTGGTTGATCCTGACAACGCGGCTATTTTTGGGCGTTTTCTCGCGAGCTTCTGGCCGCCGGAGCTCTCTAGTGACTTTTTAGCGTTGCTCGCTACCGCGACACTGGAAACACTGGCCATGGCTACCGCCGGACTGACCTTGGCATTATTGCTGGCGGTGCCCTTGAGTCTGCTGGCGACCCGCGCCTTGTCGATTTCTACTCTGTTGGGTAAGCGTGCAGCGCGGTGGTCCGGGGTGGCCCGCTACCCGATACGGCTGATTCTGGTCTTGCTGCGCAGCATTCCGGAAATAGTCTGGGCATTATTATTCGTCCGTGCGGTCGGCTTGGGCCCCACCGCCGGGGTTCTGGCCATCGCTATCACTTACAGCGGCATGCTGGGCAAGGTCTACGCCGAAATTTATGAATCGGTTGATCAGGCTCCCGCTCGAGCACTACTGCAAAGTGGCAGTTCGCGCCTGGGCGCTTTCTTTTACGGCATCCTGCCCGGCGCGGCGCAGGAATTGACCTCCTATACGCTCTACCGTTGGGAGTGCGCGATTCGAGCGTCGGTGATCATGGGGTTCGTTGGTGCCGGTGGGCTGGGCCAGATGATCGACCTGTCGATTCGCATGTTTGCCGGCGGCGAAGTCGTGACTATCCTGATCAGCTTTCTGCTGCTGGTGCTGCTGGCCGACCAACTGAGTGCTCTACTGCGCCGGAGGCTGGCATGAGCAGACGCTGGCAGACACTGCTTTTGCTCGGCGCACTGGTGGCAGCAGTCATTGCCTCGTTTCTGTATCTGGAAATGGACCTGGGCGCGCTGGCCCGGGGGGATGGTCCTGCCCAGATGGCTGCCTATACACAGTCATTTTTCCCACCCAACAGCACCGTGCCATGGTTACGCAAGATCGGCTGGGGCGCGCTAGAAACCCTGGCGATCTCGGCTATAGGTACCTTATTGGCGATTGGCGCTGGTGCCATTTTGAGCCTGCTGGCCGCGGGCCGGGTGGGCGCCATAGCCCGCGGCCTGTCCAGGCTGCTGCTCAACGCCCTGCGCTCGGTGCCAGAACTGGTCTGGGCGGCCTTGATGGTACTGGCGGCGGGCCTGGGCCCGTTTGCCGGTACCCTGGCTATCGCCCTACACACCACCGGTGTTCTGGGCAGGCTGTTTGCCGAAGCGCTGGAGAACAGTCCGCGGCAGCCTGCCCGGACATTGCAGGACAGCGGCGCGGGCGCTACAGCCGCTTTCTTTTACGGCACACTGCCCAATGTCCTACCGCAATGGCTGGCATACAGTTTGTACCGCTGGGAAAACAATATCCGCATGGCTGCCGTATTCGGCTTTGTCGGCGCCGGCGGACTGGGGCAGATGCTCTACGTCACCCTGAGCCTGTTCCAGCAATCCCAGGCCATGACGGTAATACTGGCGATGTTGCTACTGGTGCTGGCAGTGGATGCTCTGAGCGCCTGGCTGAGAACACGCCTGGCATGACGTCCCTGATACGCTTCAATGGGTGCTTGCGCGGTCCTGCACCAACACCCATGGACGCACCACTACCGCCCATAAGGTGTCGGGATCCCGTGCACTCCAATCCGCCGCCTCGGCGTCCGAAGCCAGGCCCAGCTGCTTGTTTTCCATCCATTGGCGGACCTGCTCCGTATCGTCCCGGGTGAAGGCCTCCGCCACGGTCAACAGGTCCAGTCCCTGACTGACCGAGAGTAGATTTCCGGCCGCGAAGTGCCGCTCCAGCGCGCTCCATTCGATTCGCGAAGTCGCACCAAGAATGGCGGCATAGGTCTCACTGGGACCGGTCATGGGATTAAATCCTCTGCAATATTGGATCTGCGCATAGTAACCATCAGTCACCGACTTGCAACAATTGGTCGGCAAGTGCGTTAAAAAAAGCCTACTCTGATCAGGTCTTGTCGACTTTCAGACATCATGTTGCAGCAAGAGGACATTAACTCACAAATTGCTAACAGCTGATTCCCTGCGCACACGCACATTGCTAAACTGCTCCGGTACAGTTCCGGGAGGGGACAGTTCGCCGCGCATTACGATACCGCCAACTCTTCCTATCGAATATAAAGCGAGAAAATAAAATGAAAATGGTACAGAAGAAAGCAGTGTCCCTGTTTATCGCCGCTGCCGCCGTTGCCGGTGCGAGCAATTTTGCAGTCGCCGCAGATACGATCAAGATCGCACTTGCCGGCCCGGTCACTGGCCCCGTTGCGCAGTATGGTGACATGCAGTTCATTGGCGCCAGAATGGCCATTGAGCAGATTAACAAAGCGGGCGGCGTGAATGGCAGCCAACTCGAAGGCGTGGTGTTCGATGACGCCTGTGATCCCAAGCAGGCCGTGGCCGTTGCCAACCGTATCGTCAACGAAGAAATCCAGTTCGTCGTCGGCCACCTGTGCTCCAGCTCTACTCAGCCCGCGTCCGACATCTATGAAGATGAAGGCATCCTGATGGTCACCGCGGCGTCTACCAGCCCGGAAATTACCGAGCGCGGCTATGAGCTGGTGTTCCGCACCATCGGTCTGGACAGCCTGCAAGGTCCGACCGCCGGCAAATACATCGTCGAGCAGGTCAAGCCGAAGAAAGTCGCCGTCATCCATGACAAGCAGCAGTACGGTGAAGGCATTGCCACTGCCGTGCGCGACGTACTGGTCGAAAGCGGCGTTGCTGTGCCGGTGTTTGAAGGCATCACCGCTGGGGATAAGGACTTCTCTGCACTGATCGCCAAGCTGCGTCAGGAAGAAGTCGACTTTATCTACTACGGCGGCTACCACCCAGAACTCGGCCTGATACTCCGTCAATCAGCCGAACAAGGGCTGGATGTAGGCTTCATGGGTCCTGAGGGTGTGGGCAACCCGGATATTTCGGCCATTGCCGGCGAAGCCTCCGAAGGCCTGCTGGTTACCCTGCCGAAAGCCTTCGACGAAGATCCCCGCAACGCCGAACTGGTCGCTGCATTCAAGGCCAAGAATGAAGATTCCTCCGGACCCTTCGTCTTCCCAGCCTACGCAGCAGTACAGATCATCGCCGACGGTATCAAGCTGGCAGGCAGCACCGATACCTTCGAAGTCGCCAAGGCGCTGCGCAGCAACGTATTCGATACGCCTACCGGCAACTTGAGCTTCGATGAAAAAGGCGACCTGCAGGACTTCAACTTTGTTGTCTACAAGTGGCACGCTGATGCGACTAAGACCGCTCTGACCGAGTAACACCCATGGTCGGGCTCCGGGGCAGATAAAACCTCCCCGGGGCCTGTTTTTTTTGATGCCCGTCTGCTCTGACCCGCATTGATCATCCTGCTATCCCAGGTGTCGTGACCATGCCCGAGTCACTCTATTATTTCCTGCAACAGATACTCAACGGCCTCACCGTCGGCAGTACCTACGCACTGATCGCGATCGGCTATACCATGGTGTATGGCATCATTGGCATGATCAACTTCGCCCATGGCGAGGTGTATATGATCGGTAGCTATATTGCTTTTATTACCATTGCCGCACTCGCTTTGTTCGGCATCGAATATCTCCCGTTGCTGATCATTGGTGCCTTTGTGGTCAGCATGATTGTCACCAGTGCCTATGGCTATAGCATCGAGCGTGTCGCCTACCGCCCGTTGCGTGGTGGCAACCGCCTGATCCCGCTGATCTCGGCGATCGGCATGTCTATCTTCCTGCAGAATCTGGTGCGCCTGGCGCAGGGCTCGCGGGACATCGCAATGCCGAGCATGATTACCGGCGGCATTACCATTGGGCCAGACGATGGCTTCGCCGCCAGCCTGTCCTATATGCAGATGATTATCTTTGCGGTCACGCTGATCACCATGTTCGGACTGACCTTCTTTATCACCCGGTCGCGCATGGGTCGCGCCTGCCGCGCCTGCGCCGAAGACCTGAAGATGACCAATCTGCTGGGCATCAATACCAATGGCATCATTGCCCTGACCTTCATCATCGGTGCGGCGCTGGCTGCGGTTGCCGGTGTACTGCTGGGTATGTATTACGGCGTGATCAACCCCTACATCGGCTTCATGGCCGGACTGAAGGCGTTTACCGCTGCCGTACTCGGCGGTATTGGCAGTATTCCGGGGGCTGTGCTCGGCGGCCTGCTGCTGGGTATCACCGAAGCCATAACGGCCGGCTATTTCAGCAGTGAGTACAAGGATGTGGTGGCCTTCAGTCTGCTTATTTTAATTCTGCTCTTTCGCCCCAGCGGTATTCTTGGCCGTCCGGAGGTGGAAAAGGTATGAGGTCACTCAATTTCAAGGCGGCGACCCTATCCGCCATGGTGGTGGTAGTCCTGACCGCGCTGCTGATGGGCGTGCGCCTGGAACAGAGCGGCGCCGGACTGACCGTCACCGGCGCTGGTGAAGATGTTATCTGGAAGATCGTCGCCGCAGCGGCTTTTCTGTTCTTTTTCAATCTGTTTCGCGAGCAGATCAACGCGCTCTGGCGTGCAATACCCAACGTACCCAAGACCTCGCCCAAGTTGGCTGACCTGCGCGACAAGCCGGCGGTACAACGGCTGTTATGGTGCTTTTTGATCGCTGCCGCCGTGATCTGGCCGTTCATGGCCAACCGCGGCGGCATCGACCTGGCGACGCTGGTGCTGATCTACATCATGCTCGGCCTGGGCCTGAATATCGTGGTTGGTCTGGCTGGTCTGCTGGATCTCGGCTATGTCGGTTTTTACGCCGTAGGTGCATACACCTACGCCCTGTTGGCCATGTATTTTGGCTTGGGATTCTGGACCGGATTGGTCGTGGCTGGCGCTATGGCAGCGCTATTCGGCTTTTTGCTGGGATTCCCGGTATTACGCCTTCGGGGAGATTACCTGGCTATCGTTACGCTGGGTTTTGGCGAGATCATTCGCATCCTGTTGAACAATATGACCTGGCTGACCAATGGCCCGAACGGTATCGGCAGCATCCCCAAGCCAACTCTCTTTGGCCTGGAGTTCAGCCGGCGCGCCAGCGAAGGCATGCAGACCTTTCACGAGTTCTTCGGGATTGCCTATGACTCCAGCCACCGGGTGATATTCCTCTATCTGCTGGCTCTGGCACTGGTGCTGATTACGCTGTACGTGATCAATCGCCTGCTCCGCATGCCGATCGGCCGAGCCTGGGAAGCCCTGCGCGAAGACGAGATCGCCTGCCGTTCACTGGGCATCAATCCCACTGCCATTAAACTCAATGCCTTCACCATTGGCGCGACCTTTGCCGGATTTGCCGGCTGTTTCTTTGCCGCACGCCAGGGCTTTATCAGCCCCGAGTCGTTCACCTTCATCGAGTCGGCGATTATTCTGGCCATCGTGGTCTTGGGCGGAATGGGTTCCCAGCTCGGCGTCATTCTGGCCGCGATCATCATGACCATCCTGCCGGAACTGGCCCGTGAATTTAACGAGTACCGCATGCTGCTGTTCGGTTTGATGATGGTCTTGATGATGATTTGGCGACCCCAGGGCCTGCTACCAATGAAACGCCCGCACATGGAGCTCAAAACATGAATGCAATGACTCCACTGCTCAATGTATCCGGTTTGACCATGCGTTTTGGCGGTCTGCTGGCAGTCGACGGCGTTGCCCTGCAGGTGTACGAGAAGCAGGTCGTGTCGATGATTGGTCCTAACGGAGCGGGCAAGACCACCGTATTCAACTGCCTGACCGGCTTTTACAAACCCAGTGGCGGCAAGATCGTGTTTCGTGGGGAAGAAATTCAGGGGTTGCCGGGCTTCAAGGTCGCACGTAAGGGCATGATCCGTACGTTCCAGCATGTGCGCCTGTTCAAGGAAATGACCGTTGTCGAGAACCTGATGGTCGCGCAGCATCAGAACATGAATACCAGCATGCTAGCCGGTCTATTCAAGACACCAAGCTACCAACGCAGCGAGAAGGAAGCACTGGATCGTGCCGCCTTTTGGCTCGAGCGGGTCAATCTGCATGAATTTGCCAACCGCACAGCCAGCACCCTGGCCTATGGTCAGCAGCGTCGACTGGAGATCGCCCGCTGCATGGTGACCCAGCCCAGCCTGCTGATGCTGGATGAACCGGCCGCCGGACTCAATCCGAAGGAAACCGAAGACCTCAAGTCACTGATCGCTGAACTGCGCGATGATCATGGGCTGACCGTACTGCTGATTGAGCACGATATGAAACTGGTAATGGATATCTCCGATCGCATCGTGGTGATCAACCAGGGCTGTCCGCTGGCTGAGGGTACACCCGATCAGGTGCGCCAGAATCCAGACGTGATCAAAGCTTATCTTGGCGAAACCTGAGGGTTAATCTGCATGCTATACATGAAGAATGTATCGACCCACTACGACAAGATTCAGGCCCTGCATGACGTCAGTCTGGAAGTGGAACGTGGTGAGATCGTGACCTTGATCGGCGCCAACGGCGCCGGCAAAACCACGCTACTGATGACCCTGTGCGGTGACCCGAGAGCGACAACCGGCAGCATCCGCTACAACGGCGAAGAACTGACTGGACTGACTACCGCCGAGATCATGCGCAAGGACATCGCCATCGTCCCCGAAGGGCGACGGGTTTTCTCGCGGCTTACCGTGGAAGAAAATCTGAGCATGGGTGGATTCTTTACCCACAAGGATGAATTTCAGGAACAGATGGACACGACTCTGACGCTGTTTCCGCGCCTGAAGGAACGTTTCCAGCAACGTGCCGGTACCATGTCCGGTGGCGAGCAGCAGATGCTTGCCATCGGCCGCGCCCTGATGAGCAAACCCAAGCTCTTGCTGCTCGACGAGCCCTCACTGGGCCTGGCACCAATCATCATCCAGCAGATTTTCGGGATTATCGAGCAACTGCGTACCCAGGGCGTGACCATCTTTCTGGTCGAGCAGAATGCCAACCAGGCGTTGAAACTGGCAGATCGCGGTTACGTAATGGAGCACGGGCACATTGTTACCCAGGATACCGGCGAAGCATTGCTCCGCGATCCGCAGGTACGCAGTGCTTACCTAGGCGGCTGATCGTCGCCCAACATGCCGCGGTAGACGCAGCCGCTAAGGCTCTTGCCGGCATAGAGCAGACGTGCGGTACGTTCATGGTAATCGCCGCTGAGCGGGGCAAAACAGGGCTGTGGATAAATCCACAACTCTACCGGCTCGCCCTCTTGAGTACGAAAACTGCGAACACTGTCGGGTAACTGCTCGGCAATAAAAGCGCTCTGAGTACCTGTATCAGCCCCCATCTGCACCTGCATACCCAATGGCTCTATCAACACCTGCCAGGCAGGCTGTTCACCCAGCGCAAGCCATTGGCTTGACTGCCTGTACAGGTCTGAACAGCCGCGTCCGGTGGAGCCCATACGGATGATCGTTTCCGGTTGAATGCTGTCATCAGTCAGTAGTGTTGCATGTAGGTCAACAAACACCGTTGTCTGGCCGGGCGGCGCAACCTGGCTAAACAACGTTCTGAGTGCCGCGTCGGCTCGCACCTCATAAATCGGGCCAGCGCAGGTTTCTAACCGCGCACCCTCGGCGGTGAGTTGCATCAGACCCTGAAGACGTGATGGCTCCGGCGTACCCGACAGTGGCAGCCAGGCACAGCCCGACAGCACGGCAAACGCCAGTATGGTGATGAGTCTTGTCGCCGCACGACAGAAAAAAGGCATGATGAAGTCTCGGAAATTGTTAATATGAAGAAATACTTACAGGTAATTGATCACAAAAAGATCAACTGGTGCTAGCCTATCAGGAGTAACAGAACTACCCTAGCAGCGCTAGCCACCCAAAACATCTCAGGCATGATCCCCAGGGCACTATGAAAAAACTAACGATGCTTTCCGCCGTCACATTATCACTGGCCTTGGCCGCTTGCTCCAGCACCCCCAAAGCGCCCGTCGCCGTCGTTGTTCCGCCGTCCTGGGCAGAGCCTCGAATCGCCGGCATCACCGCCGTTGCCCAAGCGCAGGGCTATGAAGTGCAGCGAGAAGGCGAAAGAATTCGGTTGATCATTCCGGTTGACGGCACCTTTCATCCGCAACGTACCTTATTGCTGCCCGCCGGCCTGGGCCCGCTCAGCAAGATGGCACAGGCGCTAAAGGGCGACCTGGAAAGCCAGTATGCCGTCATCGGACACAGCAGCAGTGATGGCGACCAGGCACTCAACCGCCGGCTTAGCATGGAACGTGCACAGGCTGTCGCGAGCATCTTGATGCTGGGCGGCGTCAGTAGCAAACAGATGAGTCTGCATACCATGGGCGAAGACAAACCCATGGCAGATAATTCCACTTCAGTAGGTCGCGATCTGAATCGCAGAGTCGAAATTTTGCTGACCCCATCCCCAGCGCGCATTGCTCTGGCGAATCAGACTGTCCGTTAACACTCACTGGCAACCTGAAGTACAAAAGCCCCCAACGGCTATATCCGGCGGGGGCTTTTAATTGCCCGCAGAGCATGACTTCTAAGCCAAAAACCCTTACATACAGCACCGTGACATGCATCACAGTAATATGCGCAACCCCTTGCGCAGTGCTGCGCAGAAAACGGCTCATATTGAACAGCTATTCCCAGGGTTTACCCCGAGTCCTGTCGAGCTTGTCCAGCCGACCATGCATGGCCGCCTTGGCCAGCATGTAAGCACTGACTGGGGCGGTCATGAACAAAAAGAGGGTGATCAGTAATTCATGCAGGCTGATCCCCTCGTCCTGCGCACTGAAATAAATCAACGACCCTATCACCAGGGCGCCCACACCCAGGGTGGTGGCCTTGGTAGGGCCGTGCAGACGCATGAAGAAGTCTGGTAGTTTCCACAAGCCGATTGAGCCGATCAAAGCAAAGAGGCTCCCAATGACAATCAGCCCGGCGACGATCCATTCGACCAGAGTGGCACTCTGTATGGCCTCTAGCATGTCCGCTCCCTGTGCAGCGCTATAATCAGAATTTCACTCAATGATGTCACCACGCAGCAGATGCTGGGCAATCGCAACCGTTCCAACGAAACCCATGACCGCTATCAACAAAGCCACCTCGAAAAACAGGTCCGAGTCCAGATACAGTCCGAGTAACATGATGATCGCGATCGCGTTGATGTAAAGGGTATCCAGCGCCAGTATTCGATCCGGCAAACTCGGACCCTTGAGCAGGCGCATAACATTCAGAATGACCGCTGCCGACATAATACCCAGGCACAACAGAATTACGTTATGGAGCATTGAAATACCTCCATCAGAGGGCGTTCATAGCGCTGCTTGATAGTCTCGATCAGCACGTGCTCATCGTCCACGTCCAGCGCGTGAATCAGCAGGATTCGTCGATCAATACTGATGTCAGAGGACACCGTCCCCGGGGTCAACGAAATGGTACTGGCCAACATGCTGATCGCGAAGTCATGGGTCAACTCAAGCGGATACTCAATAAAGGCGGGTCGCAAATTACGATTAGGGCCCAGCACCAGTCTGGCCACATCCATGTTAGCAATGCCTATATCGACCAATACCCGCAGGGCAAAACGCAACAATACCAACGGCCGATGCAGAACCGGCGGATCCGGCCAGAAAACCTTGGTCAGCTGCGGAATACCCCAGGCAAGGAACAGTCCAAGCAGCCAGGTCCCGGCGGAAAAGCTGTTCATGATCAGTAGCCAGATAATCAATAACACCAGGCTCAGCCAGGGGTGAGGCAAAAGGGATCTGCGCGACATCATGGTCGACCTCCGTTGACTACCGGTACGGTCGACATGACCTTCTCGATGTAATCTGCCGGGGCAAGCAGTTGCGCCGCCGTGGCATTCAGATAATCCAGTATCGGGCTGGCAAAGAGCACCATGAGCGGGCTCCCCGCCAGCAGCACCATTGCTGCCGTCAGGCGCGCCCAATCCAACGGCTCCGCCACCGCCGGAACTGCATCATAGCGCCAGAACAGCGTGGTGCCGGCACGGCTCATGGCTACCAGCACAACGAGACTGCTGCCCAGCAGCGCCGGGTAAAGTAACGCCGCTTGAGTGCCTGTACCTGCTGAAACCAGCAACATGACTTTGCCGAGAAATCCCGAAAGCGGTGGCATTCCGATGACCGCGATTGCGGCGATAAAGAACAGGCCGCTGAACAACTTGGCATGCTCCATGTGTGGACCGGCAATCAGCCGAGATCCGAAGCGCGGCCCCCGGAGCCGGCTGATAATACCTGCAATCAAAAACAGTGCCGCGCTGATCCACGTGGTATGAATCAGGTAATACAGACTCGCGGCTAGGGCATCCTGGGTTCCGATGGCAAAACCCGCCAACAGCGTTCCCACCGACATCACGATCAGGTAGGACACCAGTCCGCCCAGACTGGCTGAGGCCAGCGTGCCAATAGCGCCCAGCGCAATAGTGATCAGTGCAACGGGCCAGAGCCAGTCACTGGCAAGATGGGCCAGCACACCGGCCTCTGCGCCGAAAATCAACGTATATACCCGCAGAATCGAGTAGAGGCCGACCTTGGTCATGATGGCAAACAGCGCCGCCACAGGTGCCGTTGCCGAGGAATAGGCCTTGGGCAACCAGAAGTATAAAGGGAAGATCGCTGACTTGAGCCCGAACACGATCAACAGCAGCATTCCAGCAGCACCGGCCAACGGCGCGTCCGCAGGTGACAGCGCCGCTACTCTGAGCGCCATATCGGCCATATTCAATGTGCCGGTAATGCCATACAAGGTACCAACAGCAATCAGAAAGAGTGCAGAACCAAATAGATTGAGTACGACATAATGCAGTCCAGCGCGCACGCGGGCGGAGCCGGCGCCATGTAGCAGTAACGCATAGGATGCAATCAGCAGGATCTCGAAGAATACGAACAAATTGAACAGATCGCCGGTCAAAAAGGCACCGGTAATACCCATCAATTGGAACTGGAATATCGCATGAAAATTGCGACCCATCCCATCGTCACCGCGGCAGGCATAGAGGATCACGCAAGCAGCCAGCACCGCAGTGACGCCCAGCATCAGGGCGGCCAGCCGATCCACCACCAGCACGATGCCGAAAGGCGGCGCCCAGTTACCCAACGCGTATACCGTCGTGGCGCTGTCCGCCTGACTGATCAACATGAGTGCCAGCGGCAATTGCGCCAGGGCAGCTAGCAATGACAGACCACGCTTGAGCGACATGCTGCTGCGTGCCATGAGCAGTAACAGAGCACCGACGAACATCGGCAACACAATCGGCAATATTGGCAAGTGGTTCATCAACGGTCTCCCTTGCCGTCGACATGGTCACTCTCGAGCTCACCCTGGGCCCGCAGGGCCAGAACCAGCACATAAGCCGTCATGGCGAACCCGATAACAATCGCAGTCAATACCAATGCCTGAGGCAAGGGGTCAGCGTATTCCTGAGAGCTGCCAATGATCGCGGGCAACCCGGTAGCCAGCCGCCCCATCGCAAACAGAAACAGGTTCACGGCATAACTGAGCAGTGTCAGCCCCACGACGACCGGGAAGGTTCGGGCACGTAACAGCAGATAGACGGCGCAGCTGGTCAGTACTCCCAGCACCAGGGCATAAAGCAATTCCATCAGCTCATCTCCTCAAGGGTGCGACCACTGTTCAGTTTGCCTGCGTTGGTCAATATCATCAGCGTTGCACCAACCACGGTGAGATAGACCCCCAGATCAAATAGCAGTGCGGTAGCGAGCTCCACCTTGCCCACCAGCGGAATGGCAAAGTACTCATAGGTGCTGGTCAGGAAGGGATAGCCGAATGTCAGGCTACCCAGACCGGTCAGACCGGCGATGATCACGCCAACCCCCGCCAGGTGGTGATAGTCGACGCGCCAACGTGCGCGCGTCCACTGCACGCCGCTGGCGACATATTGCAGAATAATGGCAACCGAGGTGATCAGGCCGGCAATGAATCCGCCGCCAGGCAGATTGTGGCCGCGCAGGAAGATATACACGGAGACCATCAGCGCCAGCGGCAGAATAACCTGAGACAGATTTACCAGCATCAACGGATGGGAGTCGACTGCCCATGGTCGACCCTGGGCATCGGTCTCGGGCATCTGCAGACGCAAACCATCGATAAGGGCATAGATTGCAATACCGGCAATGGCCAGCACGGTCACCTCGCCCATCGTATCAAATCCACGGAAATCGACCAGAATCACATTGACCACGTTGGTACCGCCGCCGCCCGATACGCTATTGGCCAAAAAGAAGCTGGCAATCGTCTCATACGGTCGGGTCAGGACAGCAATCGCCAACCCGGCAACCAGCAGCCCGGCAAGCAGCGCCAGACCGATGTCGCGACACCGGCGCAGGCCTGAGGATTCCGCTGGTGTGCGCCGCGGCAAAAAGAACAGCGCGAGCATCAGCAGGACAATGGTCACTACCTCTACTGATAACTGTGTCAGCGCCAGATCCGGTGCCGAGAAGCGTGCAAACGTCAGTGCAACAAACAGGCCGACCACACTGAGCATGATCAATGCAATCAGACGGTGCCGATGCCAGTAAACCGTCGCCAGGGATGAAGCAATCAGTGCCAGCGCACCGACCAGAGTAACGCCATCAACCGGACTCAAAGCCAATTCCCCGCGCAACTGAGGCAGGCGCAGCAGCCAAAAACCGCTGGTCACCAGAGCAGCGGTCAGCATCCAGACCAGATAGCGCTGCAGTGAAGCGTTTTCCAGCAACAGGGTGAACTGCCCCGCGCCACGAACCAATCCCTGAACCGCTTTCTCGAACACCAGTTTCCCATCAAATTCGGGCAGCCCTTCGTACCAGTCGAAAAGACGACGACGCCGGGCATAGACCACCACTCCGCCGACCAGTGCAACGACGCTCATGATCAGAGGCAGGTTCAGGCCATGCCAGATTGCCAGACTGTAATAGGGCAACTCGCCGCCCACCGTCGCGCTCGCAGCGACTGCCAACAGACCAGCAACCGTGAACGCAGGTGCCAGACCGACCAACAGGCAGAGTGCAACCAGTATCTCAACCGGCACCTTCATGTAGCGAGGCGGTTCATGGGGCGGATACTTGGGTAGATTGAAAGGCTTGCCGTTAAAGAACAGGTCGTGGATGAAGCGCAGCGAGTACGCGACTGAAAACAGCCCCGCCAGGGTAGCGACCAGCGGAATAATCCAGCTCACATCGCCGAATTGAGTCAGATTAAGGGTCTCGGTAAAAAACATTTCCTTGCTCAGGAATCCGTTGAGCAGGGGTACGCCCGCCATGGCGGAGGCCGCTACCATCGCCAAGGTCGCCGTGTGCGGCATGAAGCGCCACAAGCCGTTGATACGGCGCATGTCCCGTGTACCGGTTTCATGATCAATGATGCCGGCAGCCATAAACAACGAGGCCTTGAAGGTGGCGTGGTTGATAATATGGAATACGCCCGCGACCGCTGCCAGTTTGCTGTCCAGACCGAACAGCAGGGTAATCAGACCCAAATTACTGATCGTCGAATACGCCAGCAGCCCTTTCAGATCATGCTTGAACAGCGCGGTAACCGCGCCGAGCAACAAAGTGATCATGCCGGTGATACTGACGATAAAAAACCACAGATCGGTATCCGACAAGGCCGGATACAGGCGAGCGAGCAAGAAGACCCCTGCCTTCACCATGGTGGCCGAGTGCAGATAGGCTGACACCGGGGTCGGCGCGGCCATTGCGTGGGGCAGCCAGAAGTGGAACGGGAACTGCGCCGACTTGGTAAATACGCCCAGCAATACCAGCACCAGAATCACCGGATACAGGCTGTGCGCACGAATCAGATCCCCTGCCGCCAGCACCGCCGACAGCTCATAGCTACCAACTACATGCCCGAGCAACAACACGCCCGCAAGCAGCGCCAAGCCTCCGCCACCGGTGACTGCCAGCGCCATGCGAGCACCCTTGCGAGCATCGGTGGAGTGCGACCAATAGCCAATCAGCAGGAAGGATGACAGGCTGGTCAGCTCCCAGAAGAACATCATCAGCAGCAGGTTTTCCGACAGCACTACCCCAAGCATGGCTGACATGAACAGCAGCAAATAGGCAAAGAATCGACCCATCGGATCATCTTTGGAGAGGTAGTAACGGGCGTACAGAATGACCAGAAGGCCAATACCCTGAATCAACAGCGCGAAGAGAAAACCGAGACCATCAAGTCGGAAGCTCAGGTTGAGGCCAATCTGACTGAGCCAGGGCCAGCTCTGGACCAATACCTTGCCGGCAAAGACATCTCCGGATAGCCGCCACAGTAGAAAAAGACCAATCGCAGGGGGCAGCATGGTTGCCGACGCGCACAAAGAACGGCCATAGCGCACCGTCAGCAAGGGCAGCAGGCAGCCCAGCAGGGGCATCAGTACAATCAGTGCCAGGGTCATGCAGGACTTACTCCATCATTGGCCTTTCAGGCTTCTGTCATCTTGTAGTGCGGACCTTTGGTCCGAGCAGGACGCCCATTATCCACACACAGCCTCGCACTGTCATGAATTCGGTTTATCTATCAGAGGAGAACACCCTATTCCTCGGAATCCATAGCCCGCTTGTCGGAGCCTTCCATGGCATCGCCCAAAGGCCCGACCACAGGTTTCACGCCGGCCATGTATCCCGCACGGGAAATCGCATGGGCTGCCATCGGTGCAGTAACCAGCAATACGGCAATCGCCAGCAAGATGCCAGGCCATGCTGCACCTGCGGTAGCGAACAGTACGCCGACCATTATCATGATCGCGCCCAAAGCCCCCGCCTTGCTGGCAGAGTGCATGCGTGTGTAGGCGTCAGGCAGGCGCCAGACGCCGAGCGCGCCAAACAGAGTAAAAAGCGCTCCTGACAATACAAATACCGAGCCCGCTATCGCGACAATGTCAGTCATGTTTCACATCCAGGCTCTGTTCATTTGTCGGCAAACCCTCCCGTGGCAAAGAGTCCTTTAGCACCCGATCCCGCGAACCGTGGGGCAGTTGTCCATGGGGGTTGTCGCTACTGTGCGTTCCCTTGAACAGGAGTGCAAAGGCAACGCTGCCAAGAAAACTGACGATCGCCAGCACAATGGCGACATCCAGCAGTACGGCCTGCTCGCGCATCATTGCCAGTACTGCGACCCCAGCCACACCGATCATGGTCAGTGCATCCACCGCCACTGCGCGGTCGGGCCTGCTCGGCCCCAGCAACAGACGTCCCATTATTATGCAGATACTGATCACCAGTATGCCGCCGGTCAGCGGCAGAACCCAGGGCGCACCCGCCAGTGCAACATTCATTCTCCACCTCCCAACGGTTGCACCCAACGCATCAGGCGTCGCTCGATATCGCCGATAGCCTTGACGACCGATTCGACCGAGCGCGTATCCAATACATGCACATACATGTCTCCGGTGCGTGAGCGGAAGTCCAGCGCCAGCGTACCTGGGGTCAGCGTCAGTAGGCAGCCGAGCAGCGTAATCAAACGTTTATCGCGGGTGTGGAGCGGTACCCGAACCACCGCCGATTCAATCTGATAGCGCGGATTCAGAACAATTTTTGCAACGCCAAACGAGGCGCTAAAAACCTGCCAGGTAAACCAGGGTACAAATATCAGCCCGGCTTCGATACGCAACGCGTACAGGCGGCTGGCGCGATGGAGCAGCCCAACGAGCCTGAACAACGGGTACAGCGCAGCGAATGCAGCCAGCCAATACAGGGGGCTAAGAACCGCCAGCGCGGCGGCCAGTAGCGTGGCCAGCAGCACATGCAAGTACACCATCATTGGCTCCTTCCGTTCAGCAGTTGCAGGTAAGCCGGCGCCTCGATCAACTGCTCAGAGGCGGCCATGGCATACTCCATCACCGGCCCCGCTCCCAGACCGATCGCCACAGTCATCACCGCCAGTACGCTGACCGAAATCCAAGCGCCGCGAGGACCATTGCCCGCTGCCCCGAGCAGTTCCGGTTGCGGATGCGCTTTGAGAAAACTCTCATTCCATATCTTACTCATCGACAGCAAGGTGAACACGCCGGTAAACAGAATGAAAAACGCAGCAATCCATACCCCGGCATCCAGACTCGCCTTGACCAGGACGAACTTGGCCCAGAAGCCTGATAACGGGGGTATACCGGCCAGTGACAGCGCCGGAATGGCAAACAGAATTGCCAGCAACGGCGCACGCGCATAGAGCCCACCCATTGCGGCCAGCCGCTCGGACCCAGTGAGTCGCGCGGCAATACCGCCGACGAAGAACAGGTTGGCCTTGACCACAATATGGTGGATCAAATAGAACACCGCGCCGGCCAGTGCCAAGGGCGTCGCCAACGCCAGACCCAGCACCATGTAACCGACCTGACTGACGATATGGAAAGACAATATGCGCCGCACCTCAGTCTGCGCAGCGGCGCCCAACACCCCGATAATCATGGTCGCGCAAGCCACCCATAGCAGGACGGAATGGACTACACCAGGCTCCGGCCAGAGCAGCGTGACCAGACGAATCAGGGCATATACCCCGACTTTCGTCAGCAGGCCGGCAAAGAGTGCAGAAACCGGCGTCCAGGCTACGTGATAACTGGCCGGCAGCCATCCAAACAGCGGAAACAAGGCTGCCTTGATAGAAAAGGAAACCAGCATCAAAATAACGCCCAGCCAGGCACCATCACTGGCCTCTTCGGCGCGAAAAAGCAGGGCCAGCTCGCCCATGTTCAGGGTGCCGGTAGCCCCGTAGACCAAGCCCGCAGCCAGCAGGAACAGTAGCGTGGCCAGCATATTCAGCACAAGATAGGTCATGGCACCCGATAGCCGCCGCTCCCCTCCACCCAGAGCAATCAGCGCGAAAGAGCCAATCAGTAGCACTTCAAACCAGACATACAGATTGAATATATCTGCGGTGATGAATGCCCCACAAATACCGGCAAGCAGGCCGTGCACAAACAGATGCGTGTCGCGCAGAAAATCCGCTGGTATCGGCTGGCGCAAACAGTAGACCAGAGTAGCAAGGCCGATAATCCCGGTAATGGCAACCATCACCGCTGACAACCGGTCAATTACCAGGCTGATGCCATAAGGGGCGGCCCAGCCGCCCATCTGAGCGGTCAACACCGTGCCCTGAGCAGCCAGCATTACCAGATAGAGACCGGTGAGCAGCAGGAGCACAGCACCCACCAGGCTGATGGCTGTGACCCAGGCGTGATGGCGCTTGACCAGCAGAGCCAGGAGCAGCGTGGTGAGTGGAACAAGAATCGGCAGGACGATAAGCGTGTTCATGCCCTACCCTCACCGGCCGGCCGTTGCACCGGATCTTCAGCGTCATCCGGGGCGGGTTGCTCGGTTACCTGGCTGACGCGGTCAGTGTCCTTGTCGCCGTGCAGCTCATGGGTCCGTTTGAGTACCGAAAGAGCAAACACGAACAGGGCAAAACCGATGACAATGGCGGTCAAGACCAATGCTTGGGGCAAAGGATTGGCTGCGTCCAGACCCGTCTGGCCGGCGAAAGTGAAGGCCGCTTCAGTGCCCGAGAACCGACCTGAGGTCAGCACCCCTAGGTTGATGGCGTTACCCAGCACGGCGATACCCAGTACCACCCGCATCAAGTGACGGTCCAGCATCATCCACACACCCAGTGCGGCCATGATGCCAGCAGTAATAGCGCCCAACCATTCCATCAGGCAGCCCTCCCGACCAGATTGCGCACCATATGCATCACCGACCCGAACACAGTCAAAAAGACCCCCACATCAAACAACAAGGGCGTACCCAACTTCACCCCGAACGGCTCAATCCAGAAGCCGGTCATAAATGGCACCTGTGATACCAGTCCAAATAGACCAGCGCCCAATGCGCAAGCCAGGCCCAACCCGATAATGGTCGGCGGCGCGATCCGCGCCAGGCCGCGCTGAATCCCCCGCCCAAACGTCAACACCATCAGGGTGAATCCGGTCGCTGCCACCAGGCCGCCGATAAAGCCGCCCCCGGGTAAATTGTGACCACGCCAGAGAATCGCCAGGGACACGACCAACAAAATAGTCGCTAGCGGCCGCATGCCCTGGCGCAGCATCATTGAACCGAACTCGGGCAAACCCCGCGGCTTCTCGTCCGGCAGCTGCCCAGCCCCTAACAGCGTCGAGGCGGCCAGCGCAGCAATCGCCACGACCAGAATTTCACCCAGCGTATCGACCGCACGAAAATCCACCAGAATCACGTTGACCACGTTACTGCCGTAACCGCCCGGCAGACTGTTGCTCAGAAACCAGTCAGCCAGATCGCCGGGCAGTGGTTGGCTGACCGCCGTCATGATCAACAAGCTGACAGCCAGACCAAAGAGTATGGCCACGCCGGCGTGCCAGACATTCACGCCAATACCGGCGCCACCCGTGGCAGGCACCATTGGCATACGCCGCAGCACCATGGCTAGAAAAACCACGGTCAAGGTCTCTACCATTAACTGCGTCAAGGCCACATCCGGCGCGTTGATCGAGACAAAAAACAACGCCAGACCCAGGCCGCTGGCCCCCAGTGAAGCCACTAATGCCAGACGCCCCGCCATGAAAGCGGCTCCGGCTGCGCCGCCTAACGCCAGCAGGCAACCAATAACGCCCGATAACGTCACCTCGGATAATCCATGACCCACAAAGGGCTGGGCGTTCATCAACAGCAGACCGCCCAGTACACTGAGACTTACAACTAACGTCATCAACGCCATGTGCAAGCGTAACGAGCCATGCTGGAACAACCCGGCCACTGAGCTCGCGAACTGAAACAGGCGTTTGAGCAACTTATCCCACAGCAGATCCCCACTGAACACCCAGACACTGTCCAGACGATTGGCCAGGCTACGCACCGCACTAACGTTGAAGTAGAACAGGGTGCCCAGTCCCAGGGTCAGGACGCTGGCCAGAACCGCAGGGGTAATACCACCCCACAGATACAGACTCACATCCACCTCACCACTAGCCACCGCTTGCACGGCCGTATTGACCAGCCAGGTTTCCGGCCACTGATTCCATGCACCCAGACCAAACCCACCGAGCGCCAATAAAAGAGGACCTGCCCACATAAAGGGGCTGACTTCGTGCGCCTCCCTGTCCCAGGTGCCGGGAGCGCCAAAGAATGTTTTGAAGAAAATCATCCCGGCGGCGGCCACCAGCAGGGCATTGGTCAGGATCATGACCAGCGTCACCGTCCAGCCAATGGTGCCCATTTCAATCAGACCTGCGTACTTGAATTCCTTGGCGATAAAGCCGAAAAACGGCGGCAACCCCGCATTGGAGAAAGCCGCCAGTCCCACGGCAATGCCGGTGAGCGGCATAAGCGTGAACAGCCCGCCAAGCCGGCGGATGTCTCGAGTACCGGTCGAATGATCAATGGCACCCACGGCCATGAATAACGCGCCCTTGTAAAACGAGTGCGCGACCAGATAAAGCACAAAAGCCTGCAGGCCATAGCTGGTGTTGGTGCCTATGAGCATGGTCAATTGGCCAAGAACGGTCACCGTGGTGTAGGCCAGCATGCGCTTGAGATCATATTGGCGAATGGCCAGAACAGCCCCCAGCAACGCGGTAAGCGCACCCAGGGTAATCAGCACCGAACTCCAGCCGACCCCTCCTCCCAAAGTGGGATTAAGGCGAGCCAGCAGATAAATACCGGCCTTGACCATGGTCGCCGAATGCAGATACGCCGATACCGGCGTGGGCGCATTCATCGCATTGGGCAACCAGAGGTGAAAAGGGAACTGCGCGGACTTGGTAAAGCAGCCGATCAACACCAGCACCATAATGGCCGGGAATAACGCATGCGCCTGCACCAACTCTGCCTGCAACTGAGAAAACTGCCAGGTATCCGCCGCGATACCCAGCAGAACCAGTCCGGCAAGCAGTGCCAAACCACCCCCGCCGGTGATCAATAGCGCTTGCAGAGCTGCCCGGCGTGACTCGGGCTTTTCATGATTGAAACTGATCAGCAGATAACTCGCGACGCTGGTCAGCTCCCAGAACACGAACATCGCAATTAAATTGTCAGCCAGCACCAGTCCAAGCATGGCCATCATGAAAATCAGTAGATACGCATAAAACCGGCCAAGCTGAGGATGGCCGTGCAGGTAGACACCGGAATACACAACGATAAGGGCGCCAATGCCGGTAATCAGCAATGCGAAGACCAGAGCCAATCCGTCCAGGCGCAACCCTAACGCGACATCCAGCATGGGCACCCAGGCAACACTTTCAAACAGCGCGCCGCCGCCGGCGATCTCGGTTATCTGCAAGCTAAACCAGACAAAGCATGCCGCGGGAACAATGGCCAGCAACAGGCCTGTGTGGCGCCTTGAAAAGCGCCACACAAACGGGGCGATAAGCCCGGAAAAGGTCAGAGCTAACAGACTGAACAACATATCCTAATGATCCCTTCAGGCCAGCAATGGGCATTCTAAACTGCATTTTGCCGCGTTATCTGAGCTGAAATCTACACAGTTAGTGCGCACAGGAATACGTCGTCAGACCGGCATGTCGTGAGCGCATTGACCTGCCGAACGAAATGGATAAATAAGAAGGGTTGATGGCCTAGTCCGTAGCATTTTGAATTAAAATGATCTGGCAGCCTGGCATTCGAAGAGGTGTTGGCTGCGGCAGATGGGCAACCAAGGTCACCTGCCACAACCATTACGGCCTAGTACGCGCTATTTGACGACTCTCGAACGACCGTTAATCGACTGAACCCGAACCCGATCACCCGTATTAAACGTCACGTCTGGAGATGCCTCCTGCACATAGGCGCGCATACTGCCATCGTCTTCGCGGACAGTAATTTCAACGCCTTGGGTGCGGGTAATGCCTTCCTCTGCTGCAGCGCCAGCCATGCCCCCGGCCAGTGCGCCGACTACGGTGGCAATAGCACTACCGCGGCCGCCACCGACGCCACTGCCGGCAACGCCACCAATGGCTGCACCGGCGGCCGGACCGATAATTGTTTTGGTACCTTCGAGCTTGACCGGTCGCACAGACTCCACGACGCCAGTGCGGACGATCTGCGGTGTTCTTGCCTCGTCACGACTGTAGGTCTCACCCGTCAGTGACGAAGCACAACCAGCCAGTGCGAGCACACTACCAAGTATAAGAACCAATCCAAATTGTCTAGTCATTGGGTACTCCGAAAAAAAGATTGAGGGTAGTTGTTGGACGCCGAAAGTCCCTTAATGTTGCGTCACGGCCGAAATCGGCGGCCGGCGCAAACACAGCGCGTAATCGATTTGGCACGTCCAAATATCGAAATAAGCAACTCGGCGCGGTGTACTCGGCGCCGTTTTTGTCAGGCCACTCGCTTTGCAGCTACCCTGTCAGTATCAGCGTTTCGATGTAGCCAAGCCAGCACAATAACAACTCCGGGTAGGTTGCCGAACATCATGTCCGGAGGTTTACGTATGTCCCTGTTTCAGACAGTCTGGCTGTATTGTCTCAACCAACCAGCGCTGGTCATCAATGGCTTGGCTCTATTTTATGCCCTGTCCGGCAGCTGGTTGGTGTTTGCCGCCCAATGGCAATCAGGGCAAGGAAAATCACAGATAACGGCAGGAGGAATAGGCAGCCTCGATACGGACGACGCAGTGCCAGGCTGCCACGTCTATCGCATGTTCAGCCGTATCGGTCTGGGCTGCCTCGCTTTGGCTGTGCTGTTAAGCCTACTCAGCACCCTCGTATGAGAGCGCCGCACTGGCCGCGGCACTGACAACCGGATTTGCGTATTGCAGCAGCCAGCCTTCCCGTTCAGCCGCAGGGCAATCGCCCAGACGTTGGTCGAAACGCGCCTGCTCTGCTGCAAGCTGTTCGGGCTCGAATCTGGAGCGCCAGCTTTCAATAATAGCGCTGCCAGCTAGACGGGCTTGCTCGTCGCCGAGTTGCTCGACGGCCAGGTAGTTACTCGGCTGCAGCCTGTAGTTCAGCAGTATCTGGCGGTCTGCTTCCCGCGCAACCGCCTTGGCATCAGGAAAATTCCCTGTCAAGGGCTCTCCGAAAGCCACGTGTACGTGCCCTTTGTACCCTGTCAAGCCTTTGGCAATCGAACGGTCATCCTCCCCTGGCTCTTTCACATAAGTGCCAGTGCGGGCGCGCTGCTCCAGCTCTCGGGCCTTCATGTGATCGCAGGGGTCCCATTCGTAGGCTATGGATACCGGCACGATGTTAAGACTGCGAATGATCTCCGCAAAATCCTCACCCTTGCGACTCATGCATAACATTTTGATGATTGCCGTATCGGTCTCATCCTTGCCATCTTTTGCGCGTCCCTCGGCCTGGGCTATCCAGATCGAGTGTCCAGTGGTGATCGAATGACTGATGTACGCCGACAGGGTTTGATAGACCTGGAGCTTTTCCCGACGCACGGTCACTGAGCGATGAACAATAAAACTCTTGTTCAAGCGCATCAAATCACTGACAAAGGGACGCTGCAGCAAATTGTCGCCAATAGCGATACGCGGGGTGGGATAACCCGCGTGATAGAGGGCATAATTGACGAAGGCCGGATCCATCACGATATCCCGGTGGTTGGCCAGAAACAGGTAGGACTTATCCGTGGACAGGCGATCAAGCCCGCTGTAGCTCACATTAGCGACGCTGCGCTCGATCAACCGATCCAGATAGGGCTCGATACGCTGCTGCAGACCCTCCACGCTAGTGATTCGTCGTGCTTCGCGACGTAATCCTGCGCTCACCAAACGTTTAACCAGCCCAGGCATCCAGCGATTCAACCGCGCGAAGTGATAACCGGCCAGAATGCTTAGCAGCTCCTGATCCTGGATCAGGCGGTTTAGCACCGCCGGTACCTCGGCATCGTTGTAAGGTCTTATCGCGTCGAACTCAACCATGTAATCCTCATTTAAACTGGGTACAGCAGAGTATTATGCGGCCCGACGGCCGGTTTCGCCAGAATGACGATAGGACTACACTGCAATGAGAATTCACAGCCGGAGTAAACCCCATGCAGGCGATCGAAGAAGCCGCCGTTCAGTGTCCGCACTGTGACGAACCCATCAGCCTCCTGCTAGATCTGTCCGGCGGTTCGCAAACCTATGTGGAGGATTGCCAGGTCTGCTGCCAACCCATCTTGGTCAATCTGTGGATTGATGAAGCCAACGACGACTATCAGGTCGACCTGCGCCGGGAGCAGGACTGAATATGCTCTGCGCCTATCGACCTCAGGACATGTCTGAAGCGCAGCTACTGCGCCAGATTCTTGCCGACAGTCACGTCAATTGCTACGTCAGTGGTGAGTATCTCCAGGGCGGCATCGGCGAACTCCCCGCTGCCGACCTTCTCGGTCTGTGGGTGTCTGCACAGGATCTGGGGCTCGCGCGGGAGCTGATCAGCGATTGGCAGCAGGCTACGCCGATCATGCCGGAAACGGACGATTTGTGAGCGGACGGCTCGCGCAGTTTTCTCCGCCAGTCAAGGATGTGCCTGTCGATTGGAAGCCACAATGGAACCTCGCGCCCGGGCAACGGGTCCTCATACTGCGCAAACGTGCAGGCAAGGTCGAATGTAGCAGCGTCCTGTGGAATCTGACGCCGACTTGGCTGCGCCAGCTTGATCGCGCGGCCTTTAGTGCCCAGGCCGAATATCTGCATGAAAAGCCCATGTTCGGCCAGGCGCTGGCACAGCGCCGCTGCATAATTCCGGTGGACGGGTTTTTCAGTTGGCACGCCCATGGCACGCGAAAACAACCCTGGTATCTGCGCCGCCACCAGGGTGGGCTCGCATTGGCGGGATTATGGGAACGTTACAGTCTGGAGGACGGGAGTTTCTGGGACAGCTGCGCCCTGGTAACCGCTCCAGCAAAAGGCTTGCCAGCACGTCTGTCGCCGCGTATGCCAGTCACGCTCAACAGTGCTGAACAGGCTATCTGGCTTGCCTCAGCGACCGCGGCCAGCAGCTTGCAGCCATTACTGCTCAACGCGGCCTCGCTGATCACGATGATGCATCCGGTCAGCCCGACAATGAGCAGCCCGACCACCCTGGGTGCCCAATGCTGCGCACCCAGCGGCCGGGCCGTTACTCTTGACCCGGCGCTGGACTAATCAGACCTTGAACTGGTTGATCAGACGCCGCTGTTGTTCGGCCAGCCGGGTCAACCCGGCACTGGCTTCTGACGCCTCCTGAGCACCACCAGCGACAGCTTTGGCGACCTGATCTATAGTGGCTACATTGCGATTGACGTCTTCGGCTACCGCACTCTGCTCTTCAGCGGCACTGGCAATCTGCGTGTTCATCTCGGTGATAACAGACACCGCCTGGGTAATCGATGTCAGCGCAGCATCGGCCTCTTCTGACTGCAACACACTTTCCTCGGTGCGAGTCCGACTCTGCTCCATGACCTTGACCGTATCGCGGGTGCCTTTTTGCAACTGCTCGATCATGGTTTGAATTTCTTCGGTCGAGGTCTGCGTCTTCTGCGCCAGATTGCGCACCTCGTCAGCCACCACGGCAAAACCGCGGCCCTGCTCGCCGGCACGGGCCGCCTCAATAGCCGCATTCAACGCCAGTAGATTGGTTTGCTCTGCTATGCCGCGAATCGTGGCCAGAATACCGGTAATGTTTTCACTATCGCGCGCTAGCGATTGCACACTGGCAACCGCCTTGTTGATGTCCTCGGCCAAGCTCAGTGTTGCCGCGGCGCTGGCCTTGACTACGTCTCGACCATGACTCGCCGAGCCATCGGCATTGCGAGCCGCTTCGGCCGCCTGGGCGGCGTTACGCGCAACGTCCTGGGCAGTAGCAGTCATTTCGGTCACCGCTGTTGCCACCTGATCGATCTCGCTCAGCTGCCGCTGGATGCCATCGTTGGTACGCATGGCTATATCTGCGGTGTTCTCGGAGGCATCCGTCACCTGTGCAACCGAGGCCACCACCTCACGAATCATCGCCTGCAACTTGTCCAGAAAACTATTGAAACCCTTGGCTACAGCCCCAAGCTCGTCGCCGCGATCCACGACCAGACGCTTGGTCAAATCACCGTCGCCTTGGGCAATATCATCCAGCATGGCAACCAGGCGCCGGGCGGGGCGAGACAGACTCAGACCCAGCAGCACCATGATGACCAGACCAGCCAGGGCGATCACCACACCGATACCGATCAACGTCAACGCATCCTTTGCCTGACGCGCGTCAAGCTCGTCGCCCAGGGCGGTAACGTCACTCATCACGACATCCAGGGGAAGCGTAATCAGCAACATCCAGCGCGTGCCGGTTTCGCCTACCGGAATCGGCATAACCAGCTGTATAACGCCGCTCGCCTCGTCCAGGGTGTAAACCAGCTTATCGCCAAGCGCGGCCAGGTGCGCAAGCTCACCCGCATCCAGTACCCGATCTGCCGCATCACCCGGCTGGGCGCCCTCACCCGTAAATGCCACCAGGCGGCCATTACTACTCACCAGGGCCTGTTCGCCGCTGCCGTCAAACAGCGTTGCATTACTCTCTTTCAGCGCCTGCTGGATGAAATCCAACGACAGATCCACACCGACAATACCGCGAAACTGATCCTCCGATACTATGGGTACCGTGAACGAGGAAAGCATTACCTGGGTACCGCCCAGATCGTAGGGCGCAGGATCGGTTACACAGGGTTTCAGGCTGTCACGCGGGCATAGATAATATTCACCTTGGCGCACACCGGTGGAGGTCACCGTTTCGCTTTCCAGATCAGCCAAGGGAGCCAGCTCTATTTCCCCCTGTGCATTCCGAAACCACCAGGGCATAAAGCGCCCGGTGCCGTCATAACCATCGGTCTTGACGCCCTCGAAATATTGATCCAGGTCATCGAAGGCGTTGGGCTCCCAACCAACATAAACACCCAGCAGATCCGGGTTCTGCTCTAATGAGTTGCGCAGTACCCGCACCATTTCCTCACGACTCATCATCAGCGTCGGCAAACCATCTCCTTCCAGCCCGCCCAGCAGGCGGTTGAGCTCAGCCAGTTGACCCGCCACTATAAACGGATCGCTCAACCGCCTGCGTATACGTTGGCTCTGAGCCGCAGCAACAGCAGTCAATCGCTCCTCTACCTGGCGTTCGATCAGCTCCCGGCTGCTATCATGCACAAAACGCTGACTGCGATCCGCCGAATTGATGCTATACAGTGTCACCAATCCCACGGCTACAAACAGACAGGCCCCCGCAAGCACGACAATGGCAGACTGGATGGATTTAAATTGCATTCTCTACTCCGGCTGGATAAGTCCTATAGCGTGGTATCGGCGGACTGATAGAAATCTTCAGTATCATTTTGATCGACTGAACGTTTTAGTCGTTTGGCGAGTCTCAAGATGATGCACACTAAGCCGTATGCAAACCGATTATGGCGATCCATCCAGGACGCCCCAACACCAAGGATTATCCCGAAATGCGTAGTCGACTCATACTGATTTTACTGCCACTGCTGTTCTTGACCGGTTGCCAGGCTGTGCAGACGACTCAGGGAGGTGCAGTCGGCGTGGATCGTAAACAGTACATGTTCGGCGGACTCTCGAGCGCAGAGGTGGATCAAATGGCTGCGCAGTCATACGCCAAACAGCTGGCTGAAGCCCGCTCCAAGGGTGTACTGAATACCGACAAGGCCATGCTCAACCGCTTGCGCCGGATCTCCGGTCACCTGATTCCGCAGGTCAATTACTTTCGACCCGAAGCGAGCAATTGGAAATGGGAAGTCAATCTGATCAAGAGCGATCAGATGAATGCCAGCGCTGCCCCGGGTGGCAAGATCCTGTTCTACAGCGGCATTATCACCCAGCTCAAGCTGTCGGATGCCGAAATCGCCCAGATCATGGGACACGAAATCGCCCACGCCCTGCGCGAACACGGACGCGAGGCCATTTCCAGAGCCTATACATCCCAGATGGGTACCCAGATAGCAGGCGCCCTGCTGGGTCTGGGCGAAGGCAGTATGCAGGTGGCCGATGCGGCCGTTCAGTACGGCCTGATGTTACCAAATAGCCGATCCAATGAAACAGAAGCAGACCTGATCGGAATGGAGCTTGCCGCGCGTGCCGGCTATGCACCTGAAGCTGCGGTCAGCCTGTGGCAGAAGATGGCCGCCGCATCCCAGGGCGCACCGCCTGAATTCCTCAGCACCCACCCCTCAAATAGTGGCCGTATTGAAACCCTGCGGGCAACTATTCCGCGGGTACAACCCCTATACAATGCGTCCACTAAACACTGAAGCACCCCAAACCCGAATCGCGCTACCGGAGGCTGCCGTCAGGCTCTTCCGGTATTTTATTTCAGGCTGCCATGCACCCTGCCGGTGCCAAATCTGCAAGTCCTAGCCGCCCAAACCAGCCTTCAGATCTTTGCACTCCGCCCCGCCCAATCAGATATATTCTAAAAAAGAATATTAAAATTACTTTTTAGTCTTTTTTTATAGTCTAACAAGTCATTTATGTTACTTCCTCACACCATGATGCCGTCTGGTGCCACTCGACAACTCAGCGCTTTTCGCGGACGGCGTGTCTATAAAAATATCAGGAGCTTGGACATGAAGAAATCCCTGATCGCTGGCACAGTGGCCGCCGGCATCGCTGCAGTGACGCTACCGGGTCTGGCCAATGACAGCTTTATCGGAGGCAGCACAGCCAACCTGGGCGTGCGTAACTTCTACTTTAACCAGGACGAGCGTAGCGGCGTATCAGCCCCATCCAAATCCGAAGAGTGGGGCCAGGGTTTCGTGCTCAACTTTCAGCCTGGCTTCAGCCAGGGCCGAATAGGCGTGGGTCTGGACGCTCTGGGCCAGGCTGGCGTTCGCCTGGACTCTGGCGGACGGACTGACAAAGCCGGTTGCAGCCGCAACCCCGGCACCCTCTTTGCGCTTGAAGATGACAACAGTGCAGTCAATCACTTCGGCCGCTTTGATTTGACAGCGAAAGCCAAGATATCGCAAACCGAACTGAAATACGGCGCACTGGTGTCCAGGCTACCGGTAATCGTACAAAATGACGGGCGTCTTCAGGCAAAGACTAGAAGCGGGAGCGTAATATTCGTGTGGATTACACCATCCAGAATGGGCTTCTGAAGAACCTCGGCTTCTCTCTGCGCAGCGCAGCATTGCCTAGCAGCGTGACTGGCCAGCGCGACACGGATCAGACACGCTTTATCGTCAATTACAACATCGCTCTACTCTAGCGTCCTGACGCATGTATGCTGTAGCGCCTTCGGCTCGCGTGCCCACGCACGTGGGCCTTTACCCTGACAACTCAGTTACCCATGGATAAGCTCATTATTCAGCACCAGGGCCGTCTGTCAGTCCCAGTCTACCCTCCAGTATCACGTTCCCACCTTGCCATAGCCGCCATTCACCGGGGGCATAGGTGTGCCATGACTCATTGCTGGTCAACGGCTCGGTGGCAATCACCGTGACTACATCGTTGGGTGTGGTGTGCTGCTGAAAATCCACCGAAAGCTCTACGTCACTCAATTGTGCGGGCCCGAACGGTGCTCGTCGGGTGATCCAGGCCAACTTGCTGGTACACAGGGTAAACAGCCAGTCGCCGTTACTGATCAGCAGATTGCAGACACCTTGAGTGGCGTATTCGGCGCAGGCATCGGCCATGCACGCCATCAAAGCCTCCAACGGCGGGCGTTGCTCGAACTGTGCACGCAATCGATTGAGCAGATCACAGAAGATGGCTTCGCTGTCAGTGCTTCCCACCGGCTGAAAGGGCCCTTGCATAGGGACGAATGACTGCATCTGTCCGTTATGCGCAAAAGTCCAATACTGCCCCCAAAGCTCACGACTGAATGGATGCGTGTTGGCCAGGCTTACCCGGCCAACATTGGCCTGGCGGATATGGCAGATGACGTTCTCGGACTTGATTGGATAGGTTTCGATCAGTTGCGCAATGGCCGAACTGTGGCAGGGCTGCGGATCATGAAAACAACGCAATCCACCTCCTTCATAAAAAGCCACACCCCAACCGTCACAGTGCGGACCCGTGCGACCGCCCCGCTGCATCAACCCCGAAAAACTAAAGCAGATATCCGTTGGCACGTTGGCACTCATGCCCATCAACTCACACATAGAGCGTTACTTTCCCGTGAATAAAATGGCTGTCTGCATGCCGTTCAGGCAAGTCGACGAAGACCGCAGCATAACCCTGCACTCCTTTCGGCGATATGGTTTCAGGCTGATTTGACATTCAACCCTGAAAGGCTTGAAAGGCTTGAAAGGCTTGAAAGGCTTGAAAGGCTAACCAGCTTGCGTAGAGCCCCATCAACAGAAAAGCACTCGAGGCAACACGCCGGATAAGATCCAGCGGAAGTTTGGCAGCCGCTGCATTGCCCATAAACACTACCGGTACGTTGGCCAGCAGCATCCCGAGGGTAGTCCCCATCACCACCCAGAAATAGGCGTCAAACTGCGCTGCCAGCACCACCGTTGCGATCTGGGTCTTGTCGCCCATTTCCGCGACGAAGAACGCCACTAACGTAGTAATAAAGGCACCATAGCGGCTGATGGAAGGAGCTTCATCATCATCGAGTTTGTCTGGCACCAGTGTCCAGGCAGCAACGGCGATAAAGGAGATGGCCAATAACGTGTATAGCCATGCGTCGCTGAAGACATTACTGACCAACTGACCCAGAGCGCCTGCCAGAGCATGATTGGCTAGGGTCGCAACAAGGATACCCAACACAATAGGACCGGGTTGACGGAAGCGCAGTACGAGTAATAACGCAAGAAGTTGGGTTTTGTCGCCGATCTCGGCCAGCGCAACAATCCCGGTTGAAACGAAAAAAGCGTCCAAAGAGGTTCCATAGGAGGGCGGATCAAAACCAATGACATACGTCCACCTCCGCCCTCGGCTGGTGTGCGTATGTCATAGGTCTCGTCAAACCGGAGCCGCTGGCGCGGCCGCAGGTTGCAAACGCCATGGTCTGCGGACCAAGTATGTTGACGTTTACCAATGCAGGCAGCAATGGCCTGCATAGTGAGACTACTCCCCTAAGACGGGCGGGAATCTAACCCATACACTGCGTCCGGTCAACCGGGGGCGACCGCCGAATAGACCTTGAAGCGATTGTTCTCACGCAGTACCTGACAGGGTCCTATGTGCGCTTCAATCAGGGCCGGATAGCGCAGGAAGCCGTTCGCCACAATACGCATCTCACCCCCAGGCAGCAGATTGCGGGTAACTTGCTCAAAAAACCGTTCGGCGATACTCGTGTCGTGTTTGATGCCGGTATGAAACGGCGGATTGCTGATCACTGCGACAAGCCGGCCATGCACATCGCTGAGGCCATCAGAGGGATAGATCTCAGCCTCTACCCCATTACGCGCCAGCGTTTGATGCGCGCAATACAGCGCAAGCGCATCCACATCTACCATTTCGAAGCGACTTTCGGGATTGCGTCTGGCCAGCGCAGTGGTCAGCACACCAGCGCCACAGCCAAAATCCAGCACCTTGCCGGCGGGCAGGGCCGCGGGCTCTTCGAGTAACAGCTGACTGCCCTCATCCAGGCGGCCGTGACTGAATACGCCGGGCAGGCTCACCAGTTTGATGGTCTGATCTGCCAGTTCGATATCAAACTCTCGCTGCCAATCCATCAGATCGAAGGGCGCCGCACTGCCGTTTACTGCCATGCGCCAAAGCTGGCAATGCCGCGCCGAATCGAGTTTCTCCGCGCCGCTGCCATAAGGCTGCATGAGCTTCTCGGCGCGGCTGATACCGCCTTTTTTCTCGCCTACCAGATACAAAGGGCATCCGGCAGGCAGCAGGGGCACGATCTGCGCCAGCGCATATTCAGCCCGCTCGAGGGCTTTGGGTACCACCAGAATGGCTGCATCCAGGCCATCAAACTGCGGACACAGGTGGGAAAAGCTCAACCGTTCTTCGCCAAGCTGCGTCGCCAGACTGCGCTTGACAGCCCAGTCCCAAGTCCATAGCTGCCAATCCGCTTGTATGCTGCTGGTGAGATTGTCAGCTGGCGGGTTGACCAGCAACACACGCCGGCCGGAAAAAAGCTCGGGGCTGCGTTCAAGAATCTGGCTGGTGTTATCCATAAAACGCTCCGCTAATGGGTCAAGGTTCAGGGGCTGGGATTGTAAGCGCGGCCCGCGCAGACGCAAAGCGTCTGCGCTCATTGCGCTAGTGTTTGCGCGGTTTTGCCCGGCTAGTCGGCTCAGCTTGAAGGGGGTCGTCGGGCCAGTAATGTTTGGGATACCGGCCCTTCATATCCTTTTTGACCTCCAGATAGCTGCCCGTCCAGAAGCCCGCCAGATCCTGTGTTACCTGCACTGGGCGACGGGCCGGTGACAGCAGGTGAAGCTTGAGTGCGACCCTGCCGCCAGCAATACGCGGCGTATCCACGCTGCCGAACATTTCCTGCAGACGCACGGCAAGCACCGGCGGGGTTTCACTGTAATCAATACGCATGTTTGAACCGGTGGGTACCGTCCAATGGGTCGGCGCCTGTTCATCCAGTTCGCGTGGTAACGGCCAGGGCAGCAGGCCCGTCAGAATGGCGGCCAGATCCAGATTACCGAAGTGAGCAAGACGGCTGACCTTGCCGAGCCACGGCGCCAACCACTGTTCCAGACTGTCGAGTAACTGCTGATCCGATAGATCGGGCCAGCGGCTGGCTTCAGCAGACTGCCCATCCACCGTTCTCAGCAGCGCGATACGAGCCTGCCACTGGCGCAGGGCAGGCGTCCAGGGCAGCAGCGCCAAACCCTGTTTGCGCACTACCTGGCATAGGGCCTCGCTGCGCTGAGCGGGATCAATCTGGGTCAGGGGCTGGCGGCTGAACACCAGTGAACCGAGCATACTCTGCCGTTCGGCCAGCAAGGTCTCGCTGCGCGGATCCCACTCCAGGGTCTCGCGACTGACCAGTAACTCTGGCAGATACCGTTCTATTAAGTCCGGATCCAGCGCTGCAGCGAGAAAGAGGCGCACGCTACTTTGCCCGGCGTGCCCCCCCAAGCTGGCTACGGCAAGCCATTGCCGACTTTGCAGACTGTCGACACTGCCAAATGCAGCCGAGCGGCCATTGGCCAGGCGGTATTCACTCCCCGCCTCACCACGGCGACAGGCGATACGGTCCGGATAGGCCATCGCCAGGAGCAGTCCAATCCATTGCTCTGCATTGCTATCGGGCACCTCCTTCGACACCGGACGGCGCTCGATGAACCGACGCCACTGCTTCGCTAGCGTCTGCGCACGCTGCAACGCACCCCGGTCTACTGACAATTCGGCGCGCGAATCAGCGAACACAGCCAGACGCCTTGCCAGGTCCGCATCGTCCACACCTCGCAGCAGATCACGCTCACTGACAACCGCCGCCACCCGACAGGCCATTACGCCCAGACCCAGACTCTGACCGCGCAGCAGCATATGCGCCAGTCGCGGATGCATGGGCAATTCTGCCATGGCGCGGCCGTGGGATGTCTGCAGCCAGCCGCCAGCCCCCTGTTGCAATGCACCCAGACGCTCCAGCAACTCGCGGCCTTGCTGCAGCGCGGCAGAGGGCGGTGGATCGAGCCAGGCCAGCTCACTTGCCTCCTGGATACCCCAGCCGGCCAACTGCAGGGCCAAAGGGGCGAGATCAGCCTGTAATATTTCTGGTTCGCTGCGCGCAGCCAGTTGATCCTGCTGAGTCACCGACCACAGCCGATAGGCCACACCTGGTTCCAGCCGGCCAGCCCGACCAGCACGCTGGTCAGCGGCCGCGCGGGACACCCGCACGGTGTGCAAACGGGTCATACCCGATACCGGGTCGAACGCCGGCTGACGGGACAGTCCGCAGTCAATAACGATCCGCACCCCCTCGATAGTCAAGCTGGTCTCGGCTATCGAAGTGGCCAGCACAACCTTGCGCTGGTCAGAGGTTATCGGCGCTATGGCCAGGCGCTGGCTGGCAAAATCCAGCTCACCGTGCAACGGCATGATCTGGACAGTGGACTGGTTGCCCAGGGCCTCTTTAAGCTGTCGCTCTATTCTGCGGATCTCGCCAACACCGGGCAGGAAAACCAGAATACTACCGGTCTCCTCGGCCAGTGCCTGGAGCACGCATTGCAGCACCGACGGATCTATTGGTTGGCCCGGACGAACCGAATTGCCATAGCGCACATCCACCGGATACTGGCGGCCCTGGCTGCTGACAAGGGGTGCGCCATCAAGCAGTTCGCATATCGCTCCAGCATCCAGCGTCGCAGACATCACCAGCAGCTTGAGGGGTGGATCATCACGCAGGTACTGCTGTGTCTGCAAACACAACGCCAGGCCCAGATCGGCATCCAGACTGCGCTCATGGAATTCATCAAAGATGACCAGCCCTACGCCGGGTAATTCCGGATCGGCCTGCAGCAGACGTTGCAATATACCCTCGGTAACTACCTCGATACGCGTGGCCGCACTGACCCGACTTTCCAGTCGAATACGGTACCCCACTGTCTGACCCACCGGCTCGCCTAGCAATTGCGCCAGCCGCTCGGCCGCTGCGCGCGCAGCAAGTCTGCGTGGCTCAAGCATGATGATCTTTTGGCCCTGCAGCCAAGGACTGTCCAGTAGTGCAAGGGGCACCATGGTCGTCTTGCCGGCGCCTGGTGGTGCCTGCAATACAGCCGCAGGATGATCAGCCAATGCGCTTTTCAGCTCCGGCAGTATCAGGGTAACGGGCAAATCATTCATTCGAGTGCGGCGCCAGACATAAAAGAAGCTATCATACCTCCTATAGGACACTGCCTGCGGCACGCTTCGCTGCACGTTGTCGAGAACTTCTGCTGTTCAATGCCAAGAGAGCCAACCATGAGAATGAAACCCGTTGCCTGCGCCCTACTGACAGTCGTGCTCACCAGCCAATTGGCCGCGTGCGGTACTGTTTTCTACCCCGAGCGCCGGGGGCAGATCAGTGGCCAGATCGACTCAGGCGTCGCGATCCTAAACGGTATCGGACTGTTGTTTTATCTAGTGCCCGGCGTCATAGCCTTCGCTGTAGACTTTGCTACCGGCGCCATCTACCTGCCCGATTCACGCTACAGCGTGGCACCGGAAAAGTTGAACAATGCCGTCGGGACGGATGGCCGGGTTGACCCGCTGAAACTCAAGGCCATCTTGCAGCAGGAGCTCAATCTCGATCTACCGCTAGAGCATGCCCAGCAAATGGATCGCCCAGGCGCTGCTCAGCTGGCAGCACTAGGCATGCCACCACGCGCCTGATGAATACACCTGAATATCTGGCACCGACAGAACGTGAGCGACTGCTCAAGCTCGCGACCTATGCCTCGGTGGGGGTTGCGTTCGGGCTGATAGCGTTGAAGGGTGGCGTCTGGTTCGCTTCCGGATCAGTCAGCATACTGGCCTCGCTGATCGACTCGCTGATGGACAGTGCCGCATCGGTTATCAATCTGTTCGCCGTGCGCTATGCGCTCAAGCCCGCGGATCGCGAACACCGATTCGGCCATGGCAAGGCCGAGGCCTTGGCAGGTCTGGCGCAGGCTGCGTTCATTGTCGGCTCTGCGGTCCTGGTGCTGCTGCAGGGCGTCGGGCGGCTGCTTGATCCGCAGCCCATCAGTGCTACCTGGCTGGGTATCAGCGTAATGGTATTGTCGATTATCGCTACGCTGGGCCTACTGGCTGTCCAGCGACATGTGATAAAGCGTACTGGCTCGACTGCGATCAACGCGGACTCGATTCATTACCGCTCCGACCTGCTGCTCAACGCCAGCGTGATAGTCGCGCTATTACTGGCCGCTTACGGTATCCAACGTGCCGACGCCCTGATGGGACTGGGTATCGCACTGTATATAGGCTATAGCGCACTGCGCATTGGTCTTGATGCCATTCAGATTTTGATGGATCACGAACTGCCTGAAGAGGTGCGCACCGAAGCCCTGGCTTTGGCCCGGGGTGTCTCAGGGGTAATTGATGTGCATGACTTTCGCAGCCGTCAATCTGGGCATCACTGGTTCATGCAGATGCATGTGGAATTGCCCGCGCAGATGCCGCTGCTGGAAGCCCACGATCTGGGTGAGGCTGTGCGCAGCGCGTTGGAGCAGCGCTTTCCCCA